>Ga0163146_10000327_pt1 | contig 66874 bp, 75 predicted proteins | sample OliLakLV19MP7G1_FD_148648 | JGI IMG/M metagenome (GOLD analysis project Ga0163146, IMG submission 148648) | Freshwater microbial mat bacterial communities from Lake Vanda, McMurdo Dry Valleys, Antarctica - Oligotrophic Lake LV.19.MP7.G1 | ecosystem: Environmental > Aquatic > Freshwater > Lake >... | reverse complement strand
CAAGCTGCAATGAAGCAATGAACATGCGCCGCCTCGTAACCGACATACTGATCCTGGGTTCCGGCGGCGCCGGCCTGTTCGCCGCGCTGCATGCGCACCAGGCCAACCCCAGGCTCGACATCACCATCGCGGTCAAGGGCCTGCTTGGAAAGAGCGGCTGTACGCGCATGGTGCAGGGCGGCTACAACGTCGCGCTTGCCAGCGAAGATTCGGTCGAGCGCCATTTCATGGACACCGTCGAAGGCGGCAAGTGGCTGGCCGACCAGGACCTGGCCTGGACCCTGGTCGAGCAGGCGGTGGTGCGCATCCATGAACTGGAGAACGAACTGGGCTGCTTTTTCGACCGCAACCCGGATGGCACGGTTCACCAGAAGGCGTTTGCCGGCCAGACCTTCGATCGCACCGTGCACAAGGGGGATCTGACCGGCATCGAGATCATCAATCGCCTGGCCGAGCAGGTGTGGGCGCGCGACATCAAGCGGCTGGAAGAATATCGGGCGATCGCGCTGGTCAAGGCGGCCGACGGTTCGGGCATTGCCGGCGTGCTGATGATCGACATGCGCGAGGGCGATTTCGTGTTTGTGCAGGCGCGCGCGGTGCTGCTGGCCACCGGCGGCGGCCCCACCATGTACAAGTACCACACGCCATCGGGCGACAAGAGCTGCGACGGCCTGGCGATGGCGCTCGCGGCCGGCCTGCCCCTGCGCGACATGGAAATGGTGCAGTTCCACCCCACCGGGGTGCTGGCCGGCGCCGGCACGCGCATCACCGGCACCATCATCGAGGAAGGCCTGCGCGGCGCCGGTGGCTACCTTCTGGGTGGCGATCGCCAGCGCTTCATGCACAAGTACGACCCACGCACCGAGCGCGCCACCCGTGACATCGTCTCGCGCGCCATGCAGACCGAGATGCGTGCCGGCAACACCAGCCCCAACGGCGGCCTGTACATCTCGATGGGGCATCTGGGACCGGCCAATGTGCGCAAGCAGTTCAAGGGCATGGTCGAGCGTTGCGACGACTGCGGCTTCGACCTGGCCGGCGGCCTGGTCGAAGTGGTGCCGACCGCGCACTACATGATGGGCGGCGTGCAGTTCAAGGTGGATTGCTCGACCGCGCTTGCAGGCTTGTTCGCGGCCGGTGAAGACACCGGCGGCGTGCATGGCGCCAACCGCCTGGGCGGCAATGGCGTCGCCAATTCCACCGTGTTCGGCGGCATCGCCGGCGACAGCATGGCCGCCTGGGTGGGCGCCGGTGCGCCACTTCGCAACCCCGATGAAGCAGCGATCGCCGCCGCCATTGCTGCGGCCGAAGCACCGTTCGGCCAAGCGCCCGGCAGCCTGGAAAGCATTCGCGAAGGCTTGTATGACAGCATGTGGGATGAGGTCGGCATTTTGCGATCTGCCGCCGGTCTTGCGCGCGGCGCGTCACGCTTGCGCGAGCTCGAGCACCAGCTCGATGCGACCGGCGTGGCCGGCGACGACCGCGGCTTCAACCTCACCTGGCATGACTGGTTGAACCTGAAGAACCTGATCCGCACAAGCCAGGTAATCACCGCCGCGGCGCTCGCCCGCGAGGACTCGCGCGGCGCGCACTATCGCGAAGACTTTCCCGACACCGGGGATCTGGCCACCTCCGACTACACCGTCGCACGCCTGCAAGGCGACGTGCTCGGTATCGCGCGCGAAGCGGTCAGATTCAACCGGGTAGTACCCGGCCAGACTTTGCTCACCGAGGAACCCGCATGAAGCAGCATCGCGGCGCAGATGCGCTGTGCACCACCCTAAAACGCGCCGGTGTCACGCGCATCTTCACCTTGTCGGGCAACCACATCATGCCGGTTTTCGATGCCGCGCTGGATGCCGGGATTGAACTGGTGCACGTGCGCTACGAGGGCGCCTGCGTGCATATGGCCGACGCCTATGCGCGGCTCACAGGCCAGGTCGGCATCGCACTGGTGACCGGCGGCCCGGGCCACGCCAATGCGTTGGGCGCGCTCTACACCGCGCAAATGGGCGAATCCCCCATCGTGCTGCTGTCGGGCCATGCCCCCAACGATCAACTGGGCCTGGGTGCGTTCCAGGAAATGCGCCAGGCCGAGATGGCAGCGCCGGTATGCAAAGCGGCGTGGACCGCCGCCTCTGCCGATGCACTGGGGCCCGACATCGCGCGCGCCATGCGCGAGGCACGCTCGGGCCGCCCGGGACCGGTGCACCTGAGCCTGCCGACCGATGCACTCGAAAGCGCCGCCGCGCGTGACCACAGCATGCCAGTGACCGCCGCCACCGACATGCCCCTGGCGGCGGCAGATGCGCAAACGGCAATGGCCTGGCTCGGCGCGGCCAAGCGGCCGCTGATCCTGACCGGCCCGACCAGCATGACGCGTGCCGGCAGCGCCGCTCGCAAGGCCCTGGAAGATGCCGCCGGCATCGCGGTCATCGGCATGGAAAGCCCGCGCGGCGTGGCCGACCCTTCGCTGGGCGCATTCGCCCAGATGCTGGCGCTGGCGGATCGCGTGTTGCTGCTGGGCAAGCGCGTCGATTTCACGCTCAAGTTCGGCAAATGCTTTGCGGTTGACGGCGAATTCATGCAAATCGATGCCGATGCGAGCGAGCAGGCGCGCGCACGCGCGGCCTTGGGCGCACGCCTTGTGTTCAGCACCACGGCCGACACAAACACTGCACTGCCCGCACTGACGCAGGCGGCCAGGCATTCGCCCGGCACCTGGCTTGCGGAGGTGCAATCGGCGATCGCCTATCGCCCGGCCGCCTGGGATACGGCGGTCGCATCGCAGCCCGGGCGCCTGCATCCGGTGGCGGCATGCCGGCCGCTGCAGGCTCTGCTCGACAGCCACCCGGATTCGGTGCTGGTGTGCGACGGCGGCGAGTTCGGGCAATGGGCGCAGGCCTGCCTGGCGGCACCCAATCGAATCATCAACGGCCCGGCCGGCGCCATCGGCCCCGCCCTGCCGTTTGCCCTGGGTGCACGCATGGCCAAACCCGGCGTGCCGATCGTGGCGCTGATGGGCGACGGCACCTTCGGCTTTCACGCCATGGAGATCGATACCGCGATGCGTTATCGGCTGCCTTTTGTCGCCGTCATCGGCAACGACGCACGCTGGAATGCCGAATACCAGATTCAGCTCAAGGCCTACGGCCCGGATCGGCTGGTGGGCTGCGAATTGACCCCCGCTCGCTATGACCTGACGGCAGCCTCATTCGGCGCCTATGGCGAAATGGTCGACGATCCGGCGCGCTTGCTGCCGGCGGCACAACGCGCGCAGGCGGCAAACCTGCCGGCGCTGTTGAACGTGATGATCGAGGGCGTACCGGCGCCGATGGTGACGCGCGCGGCGTGAATCCACGCGACGCGACCGTCTTCGCGGCCTTTGTCGCCGCCGCCGGCATCGCCATCGGCGCAGCCTGGTCGGGGCTGCTCGCCAACTTCGCCGCCGGCGCCTTCCTGATCGTGCTGCGCCCTTTTAAAGTGGGCGACATGATCAGCGCCGCTGGCGTGACCGGCGACGTGCGCGAGATCGGGCTGTTCGTCACCACCCTTGACACGATCGACAACCTGCGCGTGACCGTCGGCAACGGCAAGATCCTGGCCGACAACGTGGTCAACTACACCCACAACCCGTATCGCCCGGTCGACCTCAAGTGCCAGATCGCCAACGGCGTCAACCCGCAGGACGCGATCGCGCGCCTCGGGCAACGCGTAGCCCAGGTGGTCAACGTGCTGACCAATCCGGCGCCGCAGGTGGAGATCATCGAGTTCAACGCCGCCGGCTGCCTGACAGGCGTGCGGCCCTTCTGCCACAACAACAATTACTGGCAGGTTTATTTCGGTACCAACAAAGTGATCGCCGAAGTCGGCGCCGCCGCCGGCTGGCCGGTCCCGGCACCGCATCAGGTGATGCATACGAAGGCGGCGTGAACATGCTGCGCAACGGCCGATTTCCAGTGTAGTGCCCGAACCGACCCTGGCGCGCCCAAGGAAACACTGCACAAGTCCGTAGGTCGAGAAAGTCGTTCTTGCAACATGTTGAATCGAAAAGACTCTTCGTTCGAACATCCGAAGTCCGGAGACTTGTTCAGCGTTTTCCTAAGCGCCGGCAACCCCGCTGAAGGTGCGTCGGTAGCGCGCCGCACAAGAGCAAAAATGGCAGGCCGGCGCACTGCTTGAATGGCACCCTCGTGCCCCAAGATAGAGCGGGCGACGACTCTCATCCACTCTCATCCACCTTATTGGCCATGGCTACCCGGCACCCCCATCAGGACGCACCCCATCCGCTGCATTCGGCCACCGAGTTCCGCGCCCTGCTGGAAATGGCCGCCCTGCCGTACTCGCTGCCACTGTTGTTGAGTGCGCCGCAGGGTGACGGCCACCCGGTGCTGCTGCTGCCTGGCTTCATGGCAAGCGAGGTCTCGCTGATGGCACTGAAGCTGTTTCTCGGCAATCGCGGCTATGACGTTCACACCTGGGGCCTGGGGCGCAATCTGGGCTTCCAGAACAAATACGCGTCGGCTCTGGAACAGAAAATCCGCCACCTGCACCACAAGAGCGGGCGTAAGGTAAGCCTGGTGGGCTGGAGCCTGGGCGGCGTGTTCGGGCTGTACGGTGCGCATCAGGCGCCGGAGTGTGTGCGCATGCTGATCACGCTGGGCAGCCCGGTCAGCGTCGATCCCGAAGGCAGCAAGTCGCCGCCGATGGTGCAGGCCCTGTACCGGCTGATCGCCCATCCGCTGGGTCCGGCAGCGCACTCGATGCAGCCACGTGTGCGCAAGCTGCGCGAGAAAAAAGTTCCGCCGGTCCCGATGAGCTGTCTTTACTCGCTCTCCGACGGTGTGGTGCCGCCGCAGGAAGCCACCATCGATGGCAATCCGGCAATGCACGAAAACATTCGCGTGCCCGGCAGCCACACCGGGCTGGGCGTCAATGCGATCGTGCTTTGTATCGTGGCCGACCGCCTGGCGCAGGCGGACGGGCAGTGGCGGCCGTACCGGCCAAAGGGCGTTTCCGGCGCGCTGTACCGGATGCTGACACCGGCAACGGCGTAGTCCTGGCCGATGTGCCCGCGGCTGCGTTGCGCGGCCGCTTGCGCATGACTTGCGGCGCAGTAGCGGCCTTGGTCCGCCCCTTGACCACCGGCTTGGCCGACGTTTGCGTCAGGGCCAGATATTCCTGGAAACTATCGCGGATGCATTGCGCGAAGTGCGCCGGGTCGGGCATCAGTTCACGGCAGGAGGTCGGCGAAATGATGATGCGACCGTCGTAACTGGTAACCGCGATGACCAGCCCCATGCCGTCGGCGATCGGCATGATTGCCGAAAAATAAGTCATGCGTGCCCCGCACATGTAGAGCGGCTGCGACGGGCCGGGCACGTTGCTGATGGTGCAGTGGGCCAGCGGTGCGCGACGCCCGATGCCGGCGGCGGCCCGGCCAATCATCTTGCTGGCCAGCGCCAGAGTGGCAGCCGGCGTATGGCGCCGCACATCGGTGAGCTCGCGCGCACTGATCGCCTGGTTCACCGTTTCCGAGGCAGCGGTCTGCGCGCGCACATGAGCGAGTCGCAGCACCGGATCGACGATGTCGGTACCCAACTGGACCCGCACCCAGGACATGATCGGCTTCAGCCCCGCTTCGCCTGCCTCACCGCGAATGAAAAATGGCGCGATCGCCGTCAGGCTCGCCTGCGGCAACTCATGCTGCGCATCCAGATAACGGCGCAATGCACCGCCGCATACCGCCAGCACCGCGTCGTTGACGGTGGCGCCATCGACCAGCCGGCGAATCGCCCTGAACTCGTCAAGCATGAAACGCCTGGTCTCGAATACGCGATGGGCCGAGACGACTGCATTGAAGCGGGTCGGCACGATACGCTCCGGGCGCAGCAGGATATCGCCCGCCAACGTGATGGCGCCGGGCGCCAGGCGTGCCAGCGAGCGCGCCAGGCGAAATGGCGAGACCGCGTTGTTGCCGATGGCGCGCATGAACAGCGCCAGTCGTCCCGGTGGTGCCTGCGGAAACCAGGGCTCTGGCGGCGCAGGCGCGGCCGGCTCGGGCGTGGTGTCGTGCAACAAGGTGGTGATGCCGCCGCCGTCGAGATCGATGGCGGCATGGTGCACCTTGGTCAGCAGGGCGAAGCTGCCGGCTGGCAGGTCGAGAAAACCGTCGAGCCCTTCGATTACATAGATTTCCCACAACGGCCGGTTCAGATCGAGCACGCGCGCGTGAATGCGCGAAGCCTGAATGCAGAACTGGCGCCAGTCACCGGGCTTGGGCAGGGCGATGTGGCGCACGTGGTACTCGAGGTCGAAACTGTCGTCCTCGATCCAGTACGGATAATCGAGCTCCAGCGGTACCCGCTGCAGCTTCTGCCGAAAGATCGGCGAGCGATCCAGCCGCCCCGCGATGTGCGCGAGCATGCTCTTGAAGCGCACCTTGCCGCCCGGCGCGGTCGACTGGTCGTAAATCTGGATCTTGCTGATGTTGGCATTGGCCTGCGCGGTATCGGAGTGAAGGAACCGCGCATCGCTACCGCTCAATTGGCGCATTCGGGTTTTCTGTTGGTGACGCGTCACGCCTGCAACGCCGTTCTAGCAGTGGCCCTGGCGCGGCCGCCGGGACTGCCCGCGCCGGCGCCGCGGCGCGCCGCCAGAACGAGTTTGAGCGCGCCATCGACAATTTCCAGCATGGCCGCGAACTCTTCGTTTGAAAGGGCACGCAACTCATCGCGGCCGCGATACAGGTTGACGAACTCGCGCTCGCGGCCAACATGCGCCACCAGTTTGCCGATGCCCATGTCTTCCAGGGTCTTGGCCAGCCGCGGGTTGGATTCGCGCAACAGGCGCATCACGAAAGGCACCGGATCGTTGCGCCCCAGCACGCCGGCGATGCGCAGAATCACATCGAAGGGCAGCGCCACCTTGCCGGCTTCGAAATGCTCGAGCAGGGTCGCATCCTTGAGATCGATTGCCGCACCAAGATCACTTACCGACAGGCCGGCGGTCTCGCGCACGTCGTGCAGCAGCGCGCCGGCGCGCTTGAGCGAAGCCGCGGCGGCCGGGCGCGCCATCACTGGTGCAACCAGGCCAGCCATGCGGGCGCCGGCACCGGCGCTTGCGAGCATGCCGTCGGCCCAGCGTCCGAGATCACGCACCATGCCAAGAAGCGGCAGGTTGGGCACGAATTTTCCCATCAGGGTATCGACCGGTCCCGCAAGCGCGCGGCCCGCGCGCTTGCGCGGCGACTTCGCAGGCACTGCCGGCTTCCTTGTTGCGGTGCGTCGGGAAGCCATCGTGTTTGCCTGTTCCGGAGTTGCGCGACTTGCGGATTATGCGGCAACCGTGGTACCCGGCGACCTGAATGCGCGGCGGCTGGACCTGACGTACATCGGATAGCAGCAAGGACTCTTGCAACACGTCTGCGGTCGGAACCTGCCCATCGACCATCTGCATGGTCTTGAACTTGTCGAGCGCCTCCTGCGGGGTTAAGGCCGTCGGCGAGCAAGCGCAGCCTGGCCTTGAGCGTGACGCGCAGGCAATAGACCAGAAAGGCGACCAAGATATGCGTCTGTATGCGCTCGTCGGTGCGATGGAAGATTGGCCGCACTGGCAGGTCCTGCTTGAGTTCCTTGAAGGCTTGTTCGACGTGGGTGATCTCGATGTAGAAGGTCCACAGCAGCTCGGGCGTCTGTGAGCCCAGATTGGTACTTGGCAGGTAGCGCCCCTCACGCTGCGCTTACCTGGCGCAGTTCGGATGGCGTAGCCTTCGGGCCTGCTGGTCACCTCGCTCGCGCCGGTGCCGGAACCCGAATCCTGTGCGCTCATGCTCGCCGGCCTGGGCCTGGCAGGCTGGATGGCGCGCCGACGCAACCGCGCGTCACACGCGCCGCTTCAGACCTCGGCTTCGGTTTCCTTCTCGAGAAAGATGGCGTAGAGCAGTCGCAGGAGCGCCTCAGGGAAGACCGTGGTCGAGATGGTCACGAGCGCGAACGGACGCCGGTGTTCCGAGCCGATGACGCCGCCCGCGCCGAGCCGGTTGATCGCGATAAAGTGCGCGCCATCGCCGATGCACGTTTCTCGGTCGATACCCAGGGACGCATCGAGGCCCGCGAGCACGATGGCCTGGAACGTCTGCTGCGCTATTGCGCCCGCCGGCCTTTGCGCTGGAACGGCTGCGTGATATCGATCCCGAGCATATGATCCATGAGAGCATCAAGCCCGGCCCGGGTGGCAGCGTGGGCCTGATGCCAATACCTATGCAGTTGTTCGGCCGCCGTGCGGCGCTGATCCCGCCACCGCGCAAGCATCGGCATCGCACCTACGGGGCACTGGCGCCCAGCTCACCGCTGCGGGCAGCGGTCACCGCACTGGCGCAGCCGACCGAAGGCATTGTTCTTGCGCCTGCCGATTTCACTATCGCAGCCAGCCGTCGCGCCACCGGCGGCGACAGCAGACGAGCCGGCCCATCGCCAGGCAGTACGCTATGGCGACTTCTGCAGTCGAATTTCACAGCAGACCATTGATACCGGCAAGTCAATAAGTCGTGTTACATTGTCTGCAATATGTGTTACGCAGGAGAAATTTGATGAGCACTCAATTCCTCACCATCCGCCTGACAGCAGACGACTCCATGTTGATGTCCCGCTTGCACTCGAAAACCGGCTTGAGCAAATCCGAAATCGTCAAACGCGCCCTGCGCCGCATGGCAGAGCAGGATGACGCGGCAACTGGCGGCGGTCTGTATGAACTAGGCGCGGCGCGCTTCGGCCGCTATGGCGACGCGACCCGGCAAGCGTCGGACATCAAGAACGTCGTTCGCGCGATTGTGAAAGCCAAACACAAGTGATGGATGTACTTGCAGACAGCGGCCCGCTGGCCGCTCTCTACAGCCAAGGCGACCAGTATCACGCGCGCGCTGTCGAATTTTTCCGTTTGCACGGAGCAGGTATCCGCTGTCACACCACTTGGGAAGTGATTTCCGAGGTGATGTACTTCCTCAATTTCAACGCGCACGCGCAGGGTGATTTTCTCGATTGGGTGCATCTGGGCCATAGCCGCGGAATGATGAAAATCAAGGCGCTGGAGCCGGACGATTTACCGGGATTGTCAAAGATGATGCGCAAATATGCGGACCGTCCGATGGATTTGGCGGATGCTTCGCTCGTGTCGCTCGCCAACAGTAGCGGCATAACCGACATCATAACGATCGACCGCGCGGATTTTTCGGTGTACCGCACCGACAAACGCAGAGCCTTCAGGAACCTGTTTCCGGCCGGAGGCAAGTAAATCTCTCGGGGGCGGGCAATCTGTCTGGTCAGCACGCAAGGCCAGCGGCAGATGTGTGGGCGATCAATATCTGCTGGCAGCGATTGCCCACCAAATTGCTCGTGGTGCATGGGAAGCAATGACGCGCGACAGCGTAATCGCAAGCGCAGTGGTGAATCGCCCGGGGTTTCGTGGTTGCTGGCTGGTTCAAGTTGAGAACGCAGAATCGGTCTTCTTGGCACGAAACATTGTTTATTCGAGGAAGAAATGTCTCCGACCGACCGGGCTGCCTGAAGCTGCGCCGCTTCGCGGCCTTGGCGAGAAACGCTTGATGATCGTGCTGCACCGGGGCGTAGTTTGGATCAGGCACTTGTGTACTGCCCGCCTACTTCAACTCATCCCCGGGCATTGGCGGCAGGTTCGGTACTTGGCTTAAAAACTTTTCAAAATCCTTGCGTGATCCCTTGGCCGCTTCACGCTTGAGGTGCTCGACGGTCAAAAACGACGCCATCTTCTCCGCAGCTGCGCTGGCGATGAATTGGTTGACGGATATGCCGTCGCGCTTGGCAAGGTCCTTGATGGCTTCGTGCACGGAGTTGGGAAGTCTTACGGTGAGGGCGCTCATGTTCATTTCTCCTTCAACGATGATTTTGATCATGGCGCATTTCCGCTTTCAGGGTGCGACCGCGCCGCGTGCCCGTGACTGACAACCACGTATGCGAAAGGACACCGACATGCACCTCCTGAAATCCGCACTGACCGCGGTTGCCGCCATGATGCTGCCGCCTTCGCCCACGGGCGCCGAAACCCGCCTCGAACGGAACGCCATCTGATCACCGCGATCACGGGATGCGGCAATTGCCATTCACCATCCGGGCCGCGCGGCGCGCCCGACACCGAGAACAACCTGGGTGCCGGCGGCTTCGTTCTCACCGGGCTGTGGGAGGTGAGCGTCTCGTCCAACATCACGCCGACGGGCCTTGCGCGCTATTCGGATGCCGACTTGAAGAAAGTGATCACCACCGGGGTGCGGCCCGACGGCAGCCGCCTGAAACCGCCGATGGCCATCCCTTACCTGGCCAAGGTGAGCGAAGCGGATCTGGACGCGTTGCTAGCCTACCTGCGCAGCCTGCCGCCGAAATAGAGTCGACGAGGTCGCCCCCGGGCCAACGCGCGCTTGCCGGCATCGCACTTTTCATGGACCGCATTTGGTGCCGCGTCCCGAAGCTGCGGACGCCATCGGCCGCGGCGCGAAGCGCTAGCCGGTCTTGGGCGCTGGCGGTGTGCTGCTCCAGTGGGTGCTGGCACTGGCATTCCTGAAGCTGCCCGGTGCGCAGGTATTGTTCGCCAGCCTCAACGATCCGATGCTCGCCCTCGAGGCCGCCACCCGCACCGACACTTCGATGGTGTTCGGGTTTCTTGGCGGGGCGCCGCTGCCGTTTGCCGAAACGGCGCCGGGCGCGAGCTTCGTGCTGGCGTTTCGCGCCCTGCCGCTGGTGCTGGTGATGAGCGCGCTGTCGACGCTGTTGTTCCATTGGCGCATCCTGCCGCTGTGGTGCGACTCATTTCCTTGCTGCTGGAAAAGCTGCCGGGTGTGGGTGGCGCGGTGGGGCTTACAACCGCGGCGAATGTTTTCGTCGGCATGGTCGAGGCGCCGCTCCTGGCCAAGCCTTATCTCGCGCGCGTTTCGCGTGGCGAGTTGTTCATCGTCCTGTCGGCCGGCATGGTCACGGCGCTGTACGCCGGAATTCCCGGGGACCGAATCCCGGGCGCACTCGGCCACATTCTCGCGGCCTCTTTCATCAGCGCGCCGGCGCCGATTGTCTTCGCGGTCATGCTGGTTCCGCCGCAGGAGCCGGCCACCGGCGGCGAGGACGCGCTGCCCAACATCGATGCCAGCAGCATGGATGCAATCACCTGCGGCACCAGCGAAGGCCTCGCGCTTCTCTTCAACATCGCGGCCATGCTGATCGCGCCGCCCACGACAAGCAGGAACAGGATGGCGATGCCGGAGACGCCGTAGAGCGATTTCCACCGATCCACCCAGGTGATCGTCATGTTGGCAAGCGACGCGAGCTTCAGCCACCAGCGGGCGATGATGTAGATGCCCACGCAGTAGATCAGCGCCGTGAGTATGCCCGGCACGATGCCGGAGATGAGCAGCCTGCTCCTCGGGATCGCGTTCACACCCCCCGTTGAGGGGAGCCCCTCACCCCGGCCTTCTCCCCGCAGGCGGGGAGAGGGAGAAGCCGATAGCAGGTGTGCGACATCAGGGCGCCCGGGCCAGCTTGTTCCAGGTACCAACCACCGTATCCGGATTCAACCCGAGCGCGGTGATGCCCTCGTCCTTGAGCCATTGCGCGAGGTCGGGGTAGTCGGAGGGCCCCTGGCCGCAGATGCCGACATATTTGCCAGCCTTCTTGCAGGCCACGATCGCTGCTGGCACCCAACTCGACGCTACGGGATGCTGTCACCGCACTGGCCCATCCCACTGAAATTGCCTTTGCACCGACGCTGGTCGAACCGATCCCGCCGGCGGCGGCGGCGGCAGAGCCGGCACATCGCCAGGCGGCGCGCAACGTCTTGGCACTTCTGCTCGCTCGCATCCATGAGGTGCTGCCCATGCTGTGCCCGAAGAGAAGATCATCGCCTTCATCACCGAGACGGCGGTGATGAAGGCGATTCCCGGTCATCTGGATGAGCCGACTTCACCACCGCGTCTGCAGCCAGCGCGGGGGCCGCCGCTGTGGGAGATGGCGCACGCCCTGCAGGATGAGAGCGATCCACAGGCGCAACCGGCGCCGGACTACGAGTTCGATCAGCGCATTGCGTGGTGGGGCAAGAGACGAACAGACGTTGCTCGTCGGGGGCTACTCGTGCCTCTGGCCACCCGAGCGGCAAACTTCCGCCGCCCAGGTGGCCACATGCACAGACAACGGGAGTGCCGGGGCGGGTTTTTCAGGGGCGGTCAGGAAAAATCGGCACGAAATTCACGATTTACACAGACGGGAACGGGCGAGATACTTTGAAAAGCGGCATTGGAATTCCTGTGCTTCCATGAGTTTCTGGAACGCGGGCGGCAAACTGAAGCATTCGGTTTTGTTCGCAAGCTTTCCGAAGCTGCTTGGCGATGGCAGATCACGTGCTCGTGCGCGGCGTCTCCAAGACTTCGGTGTCGTACACACGCTGCCTGACCGGCCGACCCAGGAGGACGTAAGCAGAAACCAGAAGACACCTTCGCCGTTGCCCCGCGAGCGATGACAAGTTCCTTGTTTCGCTCGATTCCGGTGGCGATCGTGGATTGGTTTTCGTCGATCGATACATGGTGCCGATGAAGGGGCGGCGATGCAGCGGGCAAGGTTTGTGGCGCGACGTCAATCCGGTATATACTGAATTTCATTCGACTCTTTCGAGGTCCGCCGTGTTGACCAAGACCCGAATCTTTCAAAGCGGCAATTCGCTGGCCGTTCGCATACCCAAGGAGCTTGCCTTCGCGGAAGTCGCGCAGGAAGTCGAAATAGAGCGCGTGGGCGATGCCTTGGTGGTGCGTCCGGTGCGCACCGAAAATCTGGGCGATCTGGGTCGGGTGTTCGCGATGTTCACGCCGGACTTCATGGCGGGCGGCCGCGAACGCGCTCCGGAGGTCGAGCGCGCATGGCCGGTTCGTCCTCCTGTGAAACGCAAGACAAAGGTGGTGAAGGCTCGTTGAGGGCGCGGTCGTGCGTTACCTTCTCGATACGAACATCTGCATCTACGCGATGCGGCGTGCGCCGATCGAGGTGTTCAAGCACCTTTCCGCCCTGCGGCGCGGCGATGTTGCGATGTCCGTCATCACGTTCGCCGAACTGCTCGCAGGGGTCGAAAAGCTCGAGGAAACCCGCGCCCAGAACGCGCTTGCCTTGACGCTGCTGACCGAGCGGGTCGATGTGTTGCCGTTCGATCGAGAAGCCGCCCGCAGCTACGGCGTCCTGCGGGCTGCCGTGCCGCAGCGCCGCCGCAACGCACTCGACCGCCTGATCGCCGCCCATGCGCACAGCATGTCCCTCACTTTGGTGACCAATGATGAGGGTGACTTCACCGGTTATCCGGGATTGATCGTTGAAAACTGGGCCCGCTCCGATACAGGCTGAGAGCAAAACGGGCAAGTTGCCGTGGCACTCGCTTCTCAAATTCCATCGTGAAATCCGGCTGCGTGCCGAGCAGTCATTGTTTTCGCTTTTTGCCGCTGACCAAAACTCGGAACGCTGGACGAGCATCGCCGGGTTCGAGCCCTCGGGCCTGGCTGGCCCGTGGTATACGGGGGCGGAATCGAACTTAAGCAAACCAATCCGTGACTGCGTCGCTGCGGCGGAAGCCGGCACCTTCATTCTTGGCGGACTGTGTTGGTACGCTTGGGTGAAACCTGCCGATGGCGCTACTCCTCGTCTTGAGTATCGCCCGGCGCTTGTGCGCGAAGTCGCCATTTCGCTAGACGAGGACGGAGGGCTTACGTTCGATCCGCTGCAGGGAGGCTGGGATTTCTCTCCATTGCTCTATCAGTGGTTCGAAAACCTGCAGCTCGTGGAATCGCAGGTTGCAGGGCTTGATGATGCGCTGCCGAAAATTCTCGAAAAAGCTGGGCTAGGTATTGGCGGTACGTTGGAAGACAGGCTGCTGGACGCTCTGGCAACTTTTTTCCCCAGACTTGCGGAAGGTATTGGCAAATCGAAATCCTTGGGCGCCAAGCTGGTAAAACAGCCCGCCAACTGGATTCTTCTGCGGCCCTCGCAAGGCGGTCCGGGTTTCGGCGTTAACCTGATTCGCGACTCCAACGCGCCGATAGAGCGCGACATCTCTGGGGATGGTGCGGGCGGGATGCTTGTGCTATCCGGGCCACCGCCAATTCACAGTATCGGGGCGGCGCGTCCTGCACTTCCGCTGATCGCGCTCAATAAGCCGCAGCAGGAGGCAGCCGAACGCGTGTTCGCGTTTCCACCGGTGTCTGTGATTATCGGCCGGCCCGGGTGCGGCAAAAGTCAGCTGGTTTCGTCGCTGTTGCTGAACGGATTTGCGCATGGCATCAGCATGTTACTGGCCAGCACAAACAATCAGGCGTGACGAGTGATTCGTCCACCATCTTGGTACGGTATAATCCCGTATCTTTTCTCACGCCGAGCATGCCATGACCGCCATCGCCCGCTTCGACCTCAAACTCGATCAGTCCGAAAAGGATTTGCTGGCTCGCGCCGCCGCTTTGATGGGAACAACAATGGCAGGCTTTATGCGCGCAGCGGCCAAAGAGAAGGCGCAGGCACTGTTGGAGCGCGAAGCGCGAGTCAGCTTGTCGAAGCGGGATTTTGTTGCTTTCGCAAAAGCGCTTGACCGTCCGTTCGCCCCCAACAAGGCGCTCAAGAGCGCAATGAGCGAGCACGCGGCCAAAGTGCGCCGTGCTTGAAGAGTGTGCCCTCAACCCTGAACGCCACGACCGTAGCGGCTTTGCCTGTGATGTTCCGGCGCTCGACGACTACCTGAAGCGCTTCGCGGTACAGCACCGCCGAAGAGGCATCAGCAACGTCTATGTTCTGATCGACAATGCGGCGCCTTCTTTGATCCTTGGTTACTACACGTTGAGTGCAGCGCAGGTAGATAGCGCCGAACTATCCCCTGACGATCAAACCGGATTGCCTCGCTTCCCGGTGCCCTGCATTCGCATGGGACGCCTGGCAGTCCGGGCAGACAGGAAGGGTCAAGGCTTGGGCAAACTCCTGGTCGGCGGCGCCGTGGCGCGCTGCCTGGCCGCTCGGAAGCAGATCGCCGCTTACGCGTTGATGGTGGATGCCAAAGACCAGCCCGCAAAGGCGTTTTACGAGCATTACGGGTTCAAGTCCTGCACCGATGCACCGCTAACGCTGTATCTTCCCTTCGGGCGCTAACCCGCTTCGGCCAGCCAACATTTTCCTCGCCCATTTCCTCGCGCCGCACTTGGTCCGACTGGCAACCCGCGCAAGGCTACTCCGACCCTTCCATCGTTTCGGTCGATCCCTGGTTCGACAAATATCGTCTGCCGCTGGCCAAGACAAGAATCGATCTGTCAGCGCAGCGGATGTGCCCGATCTTCATTGAGCGTCATCGCCAGCTGGTCGCGCAACTCGTTGGACACCGTGATGTGGTGATCGGGCGCGCCGCGGTGCACCGCATAGAGCTTGGCCAGCACTTCGTGATCGTGTTCGGCGAACGCCTGCACGATGCGCGCGGCGCGCGCGGCATCACCGCCGATCAACGTGAGCGCGATCTCGCCCAGCTTGAGTGAGGATTGAAAGGTGTCGCGCTCGATCGCCTCGACGCCAATGTCGCGCAGATCGAAAAGGTGGCGCATGTCGTGCGCACGGGCGATGATGCGCAAGCTCGGGAAATGCTTCTTGCAGGTGCGCGCCAGTTGCGACGTGGCCTCCGGGTCGTTGAGCGCCGAGATGAGGAACGCGGCGCTATCGGCCCCGGCAGCGTGCAGCAGGTCGACACGGGTGGCGTCGCCATAGAAGGCCCGAAAGCCGAACTTGCGACACTCCTCGACATGATCGGGGTCGTCGTCAAGCACCACCGGTTGCACCCCGCTGGCATGCAACAGGCGCGCCACCACTTGTCCTACGCGACCGAGCCCGGCGATGATCACCACGCCGGCTTCCGGCACGTCTTCCTCGCGCTTGCCGCCGCCCGCTGCCATGCGCGGTACCAATACACGATCATGCAACACCAGCAAGAACGGCGTGGCGAGCATCGACAGGGCCACGGCAAGCGTGATGGCGCGTGCGGTTTCGCCGGGAATCGCGCCATAGCCCTGTCCCAGGCCCAGCAACACGAAGGCGAATTCACCGCCTTGCGCAAGCAGCAGGATGAACAGCGGCCGCTCGCCGGCGGGCAGGCGCGCGGCGCGCGCGATCACCCACAGCACGCCGCCCTTGATGGCGAACAGGCCGACGATCAGGCCGATGATCATGAGCGGCCGCGCCAGCAGCACGCCGAAATCCACGCTCATGCCCACCGAGATGAAAAACAGACCGAGCAAGAGACCCTTGAAGGGCTCCACCGCAGCCTCGATCTCATGCCTGTACTCCGATTCCGCCAACAGCACGCCGGCCAGAAAGGCACCCAAGGCCATTGATAAACCAGCGGCCTCGAAGCCCAGCGCGATACCCAGCACCAGGAGCAACGCAAAGGCGGTGAACACCTCGCGCTGGCGCGTGCGCGCGATATAGCGAAACACCGGGCGCGCCAGGAAATGCCCGCCGATGAGCGTGACGGCAATCACCGCGAGCGCGAAACCCAGGCCACTCCAGGAAAAATCGGCGGCGCCACCGGCATTGCCAAGCAAGGGCAGCAGCGCCAGCATCGGGATCACCGCCAGATCCTGAAACAGCAATATCGCGAAGCTGGCCTGGCCGCCTGCGGTGCCGAGCCCGCCGCGTTCGTTGAGCGGCTGCAGTGCCAGCGCCGTGGACGAAAGGGCCAACGCCATGCCGGCCACCAGACCCACGCGTGGGTCGACCCCCAGGGCCCAGGCCACCAGCCCGATCAGCACAATCGACCCGGCCACCTGCGACAGCCCGAGACTGACCAGGCGCCCGCGCATGCCCCACAGGCGCTTGGGCTCAAGTTCCAGGCCGATGACGAACAGCAGAAACACCACGCCGATCTCGGCGAAGCGTCGCACATCGTCGACATTGGCGATCAGCTTGAAGCCCCAGGGGCCGATCGCGATGCCGGCGATCAGGTAGCCGGCAACCGTACCCAGGCCGAGGCGATGCGCCACCATCACCGCGACAACCGCCGCGGCGAAGTAGATGCTGGCCTGGATCAAAAATGCGTTGCCGTGTTCCATGCATGCCTCTCAATTGCAGACAGGATGCCACGTCAGGCCCCAATGCGCGAGAATCCGCGCAACCAGGCGGGTGGATTTCTGCAGGTTTAACCTGTGTTGCACTTGGTCATGAACACGCTCAACGGATCAGGGGCGTAGTCGCCGAACGGGCCACCTCGCACATAGCCGGCGCTTGCGTAGAGCGCCAGGGCTGCGGGCTGACTGACACCGGTTTCGAGCGCGAACAGCCGGCAACCCTGTGCTGACGCCGCAGCTTCGAGAAACGCCAGAATCGCCCTGCCGATTCCCTGGCCACGCGAGTCAGGATGCACGAACATGCGCTTGAGCTCGCCGTACTGCGGGCCCAGGACCATGGCACCGCACGCAACGGCCCGAGCATCTTCAGTGCGCGCCACCGCGAAAATCACATTGGGTGCCGCCAATGCGTCGAAGTCGATGCCGTGATGGCTTTCCGGCGGATAGAGCGGCGTTTGGTAGGCATCGAGCTGCTCGACCAGGCAAACGATTTCAGGCTGTTGTGGATGTTCGCGACTGATTCGCATGAGTCTGGCGCTCTGGCATGACGCACTTTGGCGCAGGCTGGAGGCTTTGCAACGCGACTGGCGGCGCAGCCGGTCGCACCTTCAAGCAAACACCCCTACGCCGCCGGCGCGTCCATTCTGACAAGCAGGCCGCGCGTCATCGCCGGGGTCTGCTTGTTCACCCGACAGTAGGCGGTCGCCACAGTGTGGCCGACATGAATCTCGATGATCGCCTGGGTCCGGCGTTCAGGATGCGGCAGGCCGGCGATGTTGTCTGGCAGGTTTTGCGCCAGGCGCACATGGGCCACCGCGCCCCATTTGCGTCGCATGCGCGCGATCAGCACCGGTACCCTTTCAGGTGCCTTGACAATTTCGATATGCGCATCGTGCGCACGGCCGCTGCGGAACTCCAGACCGATCAACTGATGCAGGATGCTGCCGGTCTCGCGAAACAGGGTGGCTACGGAATCAAACACGGATTCGAACGCGACTTCGGCCGCGTCAGGGTTGCCTGCTCCTGCGGCTCCCATGGCCACCGGGTGTTCGGCGCTTGGTTCACAGCTTTCCTGCGACACGATTGATTTACCCCGGATGCAACACAATTGAAACCCATTTTACTGGGCACCCATGACATTCGCATTAAGTGTCTTCGTTACTTTTGGTGAGAATGCGTAAAGCAACGCTGCACGCGCCCGTATTCATAAAGCGAGCGGCGTGCCAATTGCCGGCACGCGCCGCACGCAACAGGGTCAGCCCGGCGCCGCGCCAGCGGCAGAGCTGCGCAACCCGATCACCAGGGCCAGCGCGGCCGCTGCGAAACATAGGCCGCATACGGCTAGCCAGCCAAAACCTGTCAGCGCCATGCTGGCCAGCCACGCGCCCACCGCATTGCCGCCCCAAACATGCACCATCAGCACCGTACTGGCGCGCCCGCGCGCATCCGGGCTGGTTTCAATCACCAGGGTCTGGTTGGCGACCATTGCCGCGCGCAAGCCGGCATCGAGCAGGATGGCCCCGATCACCACAGCAATGATCGAGAGCTGCGCGAACGAGAACACCGCAAATGCCGCGATCACGGCAAGACTTGCGGCCTTGACGACCGGCGCCGCGCCGCTGCGATCGGTCCAGCGGCCGGCGGCACGCGAAATCAGGACGCCAGCCGCGCCCGGAATCGCCATCAGCCCGGCAGCGGTTGGCCCCAAGCCATGCAGTTGCAACAGCATTGCCGCCAGCGTGGCCCAGAACCCGCCGTAGCCGACGCCGATGAGGAACTGGATGGTCGCGGCGCGGCGCACGCGCGGGTGATCCAGCCACAGGCGCCACATCGAGCCGAACAGCAGTGCCAGGCGCGGCGCGGCTTTAGGCGGCGCGGCCGGCAGGCGGGCAAACACCGCAACACTCATCAGCAGCACCATGCCGGCGGCGATCATGTACATCGAGCGCCAATCGAAGTGGCTGGCGACCAGACCACCGGCCAGACGAGCAAACAGAATGCCGATGAATACCCCGGAAAGTATGGTGCCGACGGTGCGCCCACGCACCTCGGGCGGCGCCAGTTCCGATGCCAACGAGATGACGTGATGCGACACCGACGAACAGGCGCCCACCATGAATGCCGCAAGCGCCAGCATTTCCAGCGACGGTGCCCAGGCCATCGCCAACAGCGAGAACATCACACCGAGCATTTGCGCCAGCACCAGGCGCCGTTTGTCGAAACAGTCGCCCAGCGGCACCAGCAACAAGGTGCCGACAAAAAACCCGCCAAACGACAAGGTCGCCACCCAGCCGATCCGCGCCTGGCTGGCCTGGAAATCGGCAGCCATCTGCGCCAGCATCGGCGTCTGGTAATGGATCGCGCCGGCGGTGGAAAAGACGGCCATCACCATCAGGGTCATCAGGCCTGAGCCGACCGGCGCCTGCCGCGCTGGCGCTGCGCTCATCTCACCTTCTCGGCCCCGCTCCACCTGCCCGCAAGCGCTGCAAGACGCGCGCGCTCACACCGCGCCTGCCGCCTTGAAATCCTGCCGATACCTGTGCAGCAGGGGTTCGGTATAGCCGGACGGCTGGGCTCGCCCTTCGAACACCAGTGCGCAGGCCGCCTTGAAGGCGATCGAGGCATCGTAGTTCGGCGCCATCGGTCGATACAACGGGTCTGCCGCATTCTGCTGGTCGACCACACGGGCCATGCGCTTGAAGGTCTCCATGACCTGCGCTTCAGTGACCACACCATGGTGCAGCCAGTTGGCAATGTGCTGGCTGGAAATGCGCAGGGTCGCGCGGTCTTCCATCAGGCCGATGTTGTTGATATCGGGCACCTTGGAACAACCCACGCCCTGGTCGATCCAGCGCACCACGTAACCGAGTATGCCCTGGCAGTTGTTGTCGACCTCGCGCTGCTTTTCAGGCGCCGGCCAGTCGGGCGTTGCGGTCACCGGCACGCTCAGCAAATCGTTGAGCAAGGCGTCGGCCACGTCGGCAAGCCGGGTCTTCTCAAGTTCGATCTGCAGCGCCTGCACATCGACCTGGTGATAGTGCAAGGCATGCAGGGTGGCGGCGGTGGGTGAAGGCACCCAGGCGGTATTGGCGCCGGCTTGGGGATGGGCGATTTTCTGTTCCAGCATCGCGGCCATCAGGTCAGGCATGGCCCACATGCCCTTGCCGATCTGCGCGCGGCCGCGCAGGCCGCAATCCAGCCCGACCAGCACATTGCTTTTTTCATAGGCGGTGATCCAGGGAGTGGCTTTCATGTCACCCTTCTTGATCATCGGACCGGCTTCCATGACGCTGCGCATTTCGTCGCCGGTGCGGTCGAGAAAGCCGGTGTTGATGAAGGCCACGCGCGCCGGGGCGGCACCGATGCAGGCCTTCAGGTTGACGCTGGTGCGCCGCTCCTCATCCATGATGCCCATCTTGAGGGTGTGGCGCGGCAGTGCCAGCAGATCCTCGACGCGGCCGAACAGTTCATCGGCGAAAGCGGCTTCAACGGGCCCGTGCATTTTCGGCTTGACCACGTACATCGAACCGGTGCGCGAATTGGCGCGACGCTTGAGATCATGCATCGCCGCCGCGCTGCACACCACCGCATCGAGAATGCCTTCGGGAATTTCCAGGCCGTCGCGATCGAGAATGGCCGGATTGGTCATCAGATGGCCGACGTGGCGCACGAACATCAGCGAGCGGCCGTGAAGGGTAAAGCTCGTGCCGTCGGGCCGGGTGTATTGGCGATCCGGATTGGCGCGCCGTGTGAAGGTCTTGCCACCCTTGCTCACCTCTTCGGTCAAGTCGCCCTTCATCAGGCCCAGCCAATTGCGATAGATGTTGATCTTGTCGGGGGCATCCACCGCGGCCACCGAATCCTCGCAGTCCATGATGGTGGTAAGCGCCGCTTCGAGCAGCACATCCTTGACGCCGGCGGCATCGGTCTTGCCGATGGCGCTGCCTGGATCGATCTGGATCTCGAAGTGCAGGCCATGGTTGATCAGCAACACCGCCGTCGGCGCATCAGCCGGGCCGTTGAAGCCCTGGAATTTGGCCGGGTCACGCAGGGCACTGCTGCCGGCCTTGAGTTGCACCTGCAAGGCACCGCCAACCACCTTGTAGCGAACAGCATCGGCATGCGAACCACTCGCCAGCGGCGCCGCCTGATCGAGAAAGGCGCGTGCGCGCGCAATCACCAGATTGCCGCGCAGCGGGTTGTAGCCGCTGCCTTTTTCGGCGCCGCCGCTCTCGGCAATCGCATCGGTGCCGTACAGCGCATCGTAGAGGCTGCCCCAGCGCGCATTGGCGGCGTTGAGCGCATAGCGCGGATTGGACATCGGCACCACCAGTTGCGGGCCGGCTTGTTGTGAAATCTCGCTGTCGACGTTGGCGGTGGTGACCTTGACCACGGCCGGCACCGGCACCAGATAGCCGATGCCTTCGAGAAACTTGCGATAGGCCGCCATGTCGCGAATCGGGCCGCGATGCGCCGTGTGCCAGGCATCAAGTTCGCGCTGCAGGCGCTGGCGTTCGGCCAACAGGGCGCGATTTTTCGGTGCGAGATCATGCACCAGACTGGCAAAGCCTTGCCAGAAGCTTTCGCTTTCGACGCCGGTGCCGGGCAGAACCTCGGTCTGGATGAAACGGTCGAGGCTGGCCGCCACTTGCAGGCCATGACGCGCAATACGTTCACTCATGATGTTCTCCGGAAACTCTTGGAATATTGGAAAAGACAAGACGCGTTGTGCCGACCGAACACGCGCACGTCAGGCAGGCCATCCGGAACGGGCAAGCATCGCCGCGGCAATCCGGTTGTGGCGTTCGATCAAGTCGGGCAAATCGATACCACTGGCCAGTTTACCCGCCTCGACCCGCGCCTTGCCGTTGATCACCGAGAACCAGGCGTTTTGCGGCGCGCAGGTCATGAGTGCCGCCACCGGATCGCCCTGCGCACCGGCATGCGCCAGATCGTCAATGCGAAAGCCGACGAGGTCCGCGGCCATGCCGGGCGCCAGGCTGCCGATGTCCTCACGGTTCAGCACCGCGGCTCCACCGAGCGTGGCAAGTTCAAGCGCCGCGCGCGCAGAAAAGCGTTCGGCGCGCGACTCAAACCCTGGCCAGCCCACACGTGCCAGCAGCATCGCCAGCCGCGCCTCGGCAAGCAGGTGGTTGCTGTCGCTGCTGGCCGAACCATCGACGCCGATACCCACGCGCACGCCGGCAGCGATCATGGCCGGTACCGGCGCGATGCCGGACGCCAGGATCATGTTGCTGCTGGGGCAATGGCACACGCCGCTGCGGCTCGCGCCCAACAGCGCAATCTCGTCGGCCGACGCATGCACCATGTGGGCAAACCACACGTCGGGTCCGAGCCAGCCCAGGCTTTCGGCGTAGGCGATCGGCCGCATGCCGAACTTTTCAATGCAGTAACGCTCTTCATCCAGGGTTTCGGCCAAATGCGTATGCAGTGCCACCCCTGCATGGGCGCGCGCCAGCGCCGCTGATTCGCGCATCAGGTCGGCACTGACCGAAAACGGCGAGCACGGCGCCAGCGCGATGCGCGTCATCGCGCCATGCGCGGCGTCGTGATGCGCCTCGATCAGGCGCCGGCTATCAGCGAGGATCGCGCCCTCGCCCTCACACACCCGGTCCGGCGGCAGGCCGCCTTGCGACTCGCCCACGCTCATGCTGCCGCGTGTGGCATGAAAGCGCACGCCCATCGCCTGCGCGGCGGCGATGCTGTCGTCCAGCCTGGCGCCGCCGGGAAACAGATACAAATGATCGGCCACCGTGGTAGCGCCGGAGAGCATCAATTCGGCCAACGCGATCTGGGTGCTGACGTATACCGCTTCGGGGTCCATTTCGGCCCACACCGGATAGAGCGCCCTGAGCCAGTCGAACAGCACCAGGCCCGGCCCGGTGCCGACCGCACGCGTCAGCGTCTGGTACATGTGGTGGTGGCAGTTGATGAGCCCCGGCAGCACCACACAGCCGTTGGCGGCGATGGTCTTCCCTGGCGTGCGTGACGCGGGTTCAGCAGCCATCCACTGCCGCAACTCCGCACTGCTGCCCACCTGCTCAATCAGATTGCCGCGAATGAAAGCCGCACCATCGGTGATTTCGCGGCGCCCGGCATCCATGGTCACCAGCACTGCGGCATGCTCGATAAACAGGGTTTGGTCAACCATGCTGTCAATGCCCGGAAAATTTACACACTACAAACGGCGCGACGCCAGCGGCGCTCAAGGCTTTCGACCCGCCGAGCTCCGGCAGGTCGATGATGACCGCAGGCAGTATCGCGCCAGCGCCCAGGCGCATGAGCAGCTTGACCGCAGCCAACATGGTGCCGCCGGTGGCGATCAGGTCGTCAACCAACAGCACCCGACTGCCATTCGAAACGGCATCGCTATGCATCTGGATGGCGGCGTGGCCGTATTCGAGTTCATATTCCTCGGTCAGGGTATCGAAGGGCAGCTTGCCTTTCTTGCGCACCGGCACGAAGCCGCGGTTTAGCTCATAGGCGATGACCGAACCGAGAATGAAGCCACGCGCATCGATGCCGGCCACCACGTCGATGCGCTCGTCCATGAAGCGATGCACGAAGATGTCGATCAACAGACGAAAGGTCTTGGCGTCGGACAAGAGCGGGGTGATGTCGCGAAACATCACGCCGGGCTGCGGCCAGTCGGGCACGGTACGCACCCGCGAGCGGATGAAATCCGAGAGCGGCAGGTTGTCGGACATCACTGGGCCCCACTCAATTGAAGTGCTGCCCCAAGGAGTGCACTTGCGTGTCGCTGTTTCGCAGCGGAATCGTCCGGCTTCGCCGGCGATTCCGTTGATTCATCAATCCGACAAAAGTAGGTTCTTACTTTTGTCGGAATCACTACCGTGGCAACTCCGACGCACCCATCAAAAATTCGTCAACCGCACGCGCGCACTGGCGTCCCTCGCGAATCGCCCACACCACCAGTGACTGGCCGCGCCGCATGTCGCCGGCGGCGAACACCTTCCCCACCGAGGTGCGATAGGCGTTGTCGCCTTCGGTCGTGGCGCGCGCGTTGCTGCGCGCATCTTTCTCGATACCGAACGCGTCGACCACGCCTTGCACCGGTGAAACAAAGCCCATGGCCAGCAGCACCAGGTCGGCCTTGACCTCGAATTCCGAATTCGGCATTTCACTCATCTTGCCGTCTTTCCATTCGAGCCGGCAGGCAATCAGTTTTTCGAGCTTGCCGTCACGGCCCTCGAAGCGCTTGGTCGCCACACTCCAGTCGCGCTCGCAACCTTCTTCGTGGCTCGAAGAGGTGCGCAGCTTGGTTGGCCAGTAGGGCCATACCAGCGGCTTGTTTTCATGTTCGGGCGGAGTGGGCAGCAGTTCATACTGTGTCACCGATTGCGCGCCGTGGCGGTTCGAGGTGCCCACGCAGTCCGAGCCGGTATCGCCGCCACCGATCACCACCACATGCTTGCCGGTGGCCAGAAGTTGCTGCTTGAGCTTGTCGCCGGCATTGATCCTGTTTTGCTGCGGCAGGAACTCCATCGCGAAGTGAATGCCATCGAGATCGCGTCCGGGCACCGGCAGGTCGCGCGACTGTTCGGCACCACCTGCGATCACCACCGCATCGAACTCGGCCAGCAGTTGCCTGGGCGCCAGCGTTTCCTTCGAGAAATTGTTGATCGTCGCATCCAGCGGCTTGTCGCCAACATATACTCCGGTGCGAAACACCACACCTTCGGCCTGCATTTGTTCGACACGCCGGTCGATCAGATGCTTCTCCATCTTGAAATCGGGGATGCCGTAGCGCAAGAGGCCGCCAATGCGGTCATTCTTCTCGAACAGGGTCACGTCATGGCCGGCGCGCGCCAACTGCTGCGCCGCCGCCATGCCTGCGGGGCCGGAGCCTACGATCGCCACTTTTTTGCCGGTATTTTTGCCAGGCGGCTGCGGCACCACCCAGCCGTTTTCCCAACCCGTGTCGATGATGAAGTGCTCGATCGACTTGATGCCGACGGCGTCGTCGTTGATGTTGAGCGTACACGCCGATTCGCACGGCGCCGGGCAGATACGCCCGGTGAACTCGGGAAAGTTGTTGGTCGAGTGCAGCACCTCGAGCGCTTCGCGCACGTTGCCGCGATAGACCAGATCGTTCCAGTCGGGAATGATGTTGTTGACCGGGCAGCCGCTGTTGCAAAACGGTATGCCGCAATCCATGCAGCGCGCGCCCTGCTTTTTCGCGGCCTCGTCGGACAAGCGCATGACGAACTCGCGATAGTGCTTCTTGCGCAACTGCGGGGCTTCGTACTGCTCTTCCTCGCGTGCGAGCTCGAGGAATCCGGTGACTTTTCCCATCTGCTACCTCAATGCTTGTTTAGGGGTTCAGCTCGCGCGGGCCGACGCTGAGCGTTCGATACGCCCGGCGCCGGACGCGCGCAGCGCGCCGCTTTGCGGCTGCTTATGCCGCCATCGTTTCCCTGGCTGCCGTCTTGCGGGCCGCCTCCCAGAGCTCGCCCAAGGCTCGCTTGTATTCGGTCGGGAACACCTTCACGAACTTGCCGCGTTCATTGTTCCAGTCATCCAGAATATTGCGTGCACGGGTCGAGCCGGTGAACTTGAAGTGGCGCTCGACCAGGCGCTTGAGAATGGCCTCGTCGGTTTCCCGCAAGCCGCCACGGCGCTCACTGTGCCAGCCTTGCATGGGCGTCTTTTCCTGGTCGCCTGCCGCCACCACCGGCAGGAGCACACACATCGTCGTATTGCACTTCTTTTCGAAATCGCCGTCGCTGTCGTACACATACGCGATGCCACCGGACATGCCTGCCGCGAAGTTGCGCCCGCTACCGCCCAGCACGACCACGGTGCCGCCGGTCATGTATTCGCAGCCATGATCGCCGGTGCCCTCGACGACTGCGACAGCGCCGGAATTGCGCACCGCGAAGCGCTCGCCAGCCACGCCGTTGAAATATGCTTCCCCCGCAATGGCGCCGTACAACACGGTGTTGCCGACGATGATGTTGTCGACTGCCCAGCCGCGAAACTCGGTATTCGGGCGCACGATGATGCGCCCGCCCGACAAGCCCTTGCCGACGTAGTCGTTGGCTTCACCCACCAGGTCGAGCGTGATGCCGTGCGCCAGGAACGCACCGACCGACTGCCCGGCAGTGCCCTGCAACTGGATGTGGATGGTGTCGTCGGGCAGACCTTCATGGCCGTAACGGCGCGCCACTTCACCGGAAAGCATGGTGCCAATGGTGCGATTGCGGTTTTTCACCGGCTGGATGAATTGCACCTTTTCGCCCGCATCGAGCGCAGCCGCCGCCATGGCAATGAGCTTGTGGTCGAGCGCGTTGGCCAGGCCGTGATCCTGCTCTTCGACCTGAAAGCGCGGCGCGTCTTTTGCCACCTCGGGTTGGTGGAAAATTCGCGAAAAATCCAGACCATTGGCTTTCCAGTGCGAAATCGCGCGCGCGCGGTCGAGCATATCGGTGCGGCCAATCAACTCATCGAACTTGCGGATGCCCAACTGCGCCATGAGCTGGCGCGCCTCTTCGGCAACGAAGAACATGAAATTCACCACATGCTCGGGCTTGCCGGCGAATCTGCGGCGCAGCACCGGGTCCTGGGTGGCAACACCGACCGGACAGGTATTGAGATGGCACTTGCGCATCATGATGCAGCCGGTGGTGACCAGCGGTGCGGTGGCGAAGCCCATTTCATCGGCGCCCAGCATCGCCGCGATGACCACGTCGCGGCCGGTCTTCATCTGGCCATCGGCCTGTACCCGAATGCGACCGCGCAGGCCATTGAGCACCAGGGTCTGCTGCGTTTCCGAAAGGCCCAATTCCCACGGCGACCCGGCATGCTTGATCGACGACAGCGGCGAAGCGCCGGTGCCGCCATCATGGCCGGCGATGACCACATGATCCGCCTTGGCTTTCGCGACGCCGGCTGCCACCGTACCGACACCGACTTCGGACACCAGCTTGACCGAGATCGATGCCTTCGGATTGGCGTTTTTCAGGTCATGGATCAGCTGCGCCAGATCCTCGATCGAGTAAATGTCGTGGTGCGGCGGCGGCGAGATCAGGCCGACGCCGGGTACCGAAAAGCGCAGCTTGGCAATGTACTCGCTGACCTTGTGGCCGGGCAGTTGCCCGCCCTCTCCGGGTTTCGCGCCCTGGGCCATCTTGATCTGGATCTGGTCGGCTGACACCAGGTATTCCGCGGTGACGCCAAAGCGGCCAGAGGCGACCTGCTTGATGCGCGAACGCAGCGAATCGCCTGGCAGCAGCGGAATGTCGGCCTCGACGTTGTCGCGCCCTAGCACCGAGGCAATGCTTTCACCGGCGCCAAGCTTGATGCCCTTCAAGTCGTTGCGGTAGCGCAGTTCGTCCTCGCCACCTTCGCCGGTATTCGACTTGCCGCCAATGCGGTTCATGGCAACTGCAAGCGTGGCATGCGCTTCGGTCGAGATCGAACCCAGCGACATGGCGCCGGTGGCAAAGCGCTTGACGATTTCGCGGGCGGGTTCGACTTCATCGAGCGCAATCGCGCGCGCCGGATCGATGCGGAATTCGAACAGGCCGCGCAGGGTCATTTGCCGCTTGGACTGATCGTTGATGATCTGTGCGTATTCCTTGTAGGAATTGAAATTGTTGGCGCGCGCCGAGTGTTGCAGCTTGGCGATCGCGTCGGGGGTCCACATGTGCTCCTCGCCGCGAATGCGGAACGCGTATTCCCCGCCGGCATCGAGCATGTTGGCCAGAACCGGACTGGCGCCGAAGGCCTGCTGGTGCAGGCGCACCGCTTCCTCGGCGACTTCGAAAATGCCGATGCCTTCGACGTTCGAAGCGGTGCCACGGAAGTACTTGTTGACCAGCGCGCTGCTCAAGCCGATGGCCTCGAAGATCTGTGCCCCGCAATAGCTCATGTAGGTCGAGATCCCCATCTTGGAGAACACCTTCATGAGACCTTTGCCGATCGCCTTCTGGTAGTTGTAAAGCGCTTTTTCGGGTGACAGGTCACCCGACAGGCCGCGTGCCATCGCCGCCAGGGTTTCCAGTGCCAGGTAGGGATGGATGGCTTCGGCACCGTAGCCGGCCAGGAGCGCGAAGTGATGCACTTCGCGGGCCGAGCCGGTTTCGACCACCAGGCCGGTGGTGGTGCGCAAGCCCTTGTGCACCAGGTGATGGTGAATCGCGCTGGTGGCCAGGAGCGCCGGGATCGGCACGCTTTGCGCATCGACCCTGCGGTCCGACACGACCAAAAGGTTGTGCCCGGTCTTGAGTGCATCGACCGCCTCGGCGCACAGCGAGGCCAGGCGTGCCTCGATGCCGGCCTTGCCCCAGGCCACGGGATAGCAGATGTCGAGCTCGTAGGACTTGAATTTTCCGCCTGTATGCTTGTCGATCTCGCGGATCTTCGCCATGTCATGAAAGTCGAGGATCGGCTGGGTCACTTCCAGGCGCATCGGCGGGTTGATGTTGTCCTTGTCGAGCAGGTTCGGGCGCGGCCCGACAAAAGTGACCAGCGACATCACCATCTGCTCGCGGATCGGGTCGATCGGCGGGTTGGTAACCTGGGCGAACAGTTGCTTGAAGTAGTGGTACAGCGGCTTGAGTTTGTTTGACATCACCGCCAGCGGCGAGTCGTTGCCCATCGAGCCGATGGCTTCCTCGGCGCTGAGCGCCATCGGGCTCATCAGGAACTTGAGGTCTTCCTGGGTGTAGCCGAATGCCTGCTGACGATCCAGCAACGACACCTCCGAAGGGGGCAATTCAACGCGGGTGGCGACATCGTCTAAGCGCACGCGCACGCTGTCGATCCATGATTTGTAGGGCCGCGCGTTGGCGTAGGTGTCCTTGATCTCCTTGTCGTCGATGATGCGGCCCTGCTCAAGGTCGATGACGAACATCTTGCCTGGCTGCAGGCGCCACTTCTTGATGATCTTGGATTCAGGGATCGGCAAGACGCCTACTTCGGAAGCCATGACCACGAAATCGTCGTCGGTGACTATGTAGCGGGCCGGACGCAAGCCGTTGCGATCAAGCGTCCCGCCGATATGCCGGCCGTCGGTGAATGCCATGGCCGCAGGTCCGTCCCATGGCTCCATCATTGCAGCGTGGTACTCGTAGAAGGCGCGACGATTGTCGTCCATCAGCGTGTGCTGCTCCCAGGCCTCTGGAATCATCATCATCATGGCCTGCGGTAGCGCGTAGCCAGCCATCACCAGCAGTTCGAGCGCGTTGTCGAAGCAGGCGGTGTCGCTCTGGCCTTCGTATATCAAGGGGAACAGTTTTTTCAGGTCGTCGCCCAGGACCGCGGACTTCATCACGCCTTCGCGCGCGCGCATCCAGTTGAAGTTGCCCTTGACGGTGTTGATCTCGCCGTTGTGCGCGATCATCCGGTACGGATGCGCCAGCGGCCATTCGGGAAAGGTGTTGGTCGAGAAGCGCTGATGCACCAGCGCCAGCGCCGAGATGCAGCGCGGGTCCTGCAAGTCCTTGTAATAGACGCCGACCTGATCGGCCAGCAGCAGGCCCTTGTAAACCACGGTGCGCGCCGACATCGATGGCACGAAGAACTCGCGGCCGTGGATCAGGTTGAGCGCCTGGATGGCATGGCCGCTGGACTTGCGGATCACATACAGTTTGCGCTCGAGCGCGTCGGTGACCATGATGTCGGGGCCGCGGCCGATGAAAATCTGGCGAATCACAGGCTCCTTGGCACGTACCGTGGGTGACATCGGCATTGCCGTATCGATCGGTACATCGCGCCAGCCAAGCACCACCTGATTCTCAGCCCGCACGGCACGTTCGATCTCCTGCTCACAGGCCAGGCGCGACGCGTGCTCCTTGGGCAGGAACACCATGCCGACCCCGTATTCGCCTGGCGGTGGCAGGACCACATCCAGTTTGGCCAGTTCCTCGCGATACAGTTGATCCGGCATCTGCAGCAGGATGCCGGCGCCGTCGCCCATCAGCGCATCGGCCCCGACGGCGCCGCGATGGTCCAGATTTTTGAGAATCAGCAAGCCTTGTTCGATGATCGAGTGCGATCGCTTACCCTTGATGTGCGCCACGAACCCGACGCCACAGGCGTCGTGCTCGTTACGTGGGTCATATAGGCCTTGCGCTTGCGGGGCGGCGGAAATCGGGACCATGGCATTCCTCTTGCTCAAGCTGTTGCAATGCAACGCAACAACTACGGACAAGCACTATACGCTTGCAACAACTGTCGCTCAAGCAAATTAAATAAGGTCAGACCCTATTTAACTATTCTTCCTGCGAGTTTGTAATTAAATAGGGTCAGATAAAGTTTTGCGCGGCCGTCCCCGTGGTAGCGGCCGGCCGCGACGCGGCAAAGTCAGGCCGGCAAGGCTTGGGCCGTCAGGACCCAGGACCCAGCCCTTGCGCGTCGCCTCGGCAATTTCGAATTGGTCAGCGTTGCGCAAACCAGCGCTCACCAACTCTTGATACTTGGCTTCACGCGAAAACGGGGTGTTTCCCAGAGCCCAGAAAAGCGGGTGCTCACGTACCAGCGGATTGACCCGTTGGCCACAGTTGTGCATATAGCTGGACCACGGATAGTCGATCGCACTCATCGCCAAGCCGGCTTGCACCGGATTGAGTTCAATATAGGTCATGCACTTGAAAAGGTAGTGCTCACTATCAATCAACGTTGCCCGGAAACGACCTTCCCACAGAGAGCCATGGCGGCCGGAGGAGGCGTTGTAGTAACGCACATAGCTGCGGCCAAGTGCCTGCATCATGGCAGACAAGCCGTTTTGGGTAGCTGGCGTTGCGAGCAGCTGAAAGTGATCGGGCAGCAGCGCGAAGGCATGGATGGCGACGTTGAATCGACGCGCGGCGCCGAGCAAAAGCGTCAACATGTGCTCGTAATCAACCGGCGCGCGAAACACGGGAAGCGTGCTGATCCCGCGCTGGATAATGTGGTGTGGGTGCCCGGGCAGCACCAGGCGCGCAAGTCGGGCCATTCGAACCTGACGCGGGAGAGCGTCATTTAAATAGGGTCAGACCCTATTTTAGATCAGATATCCTCAACCGCAAACAGACGTCGGTGCTCACGCATCGCGTAACGATCTGTCATGCCGGAGATATAGTCGGCAACCGCGCGCGCGCGGTCGATGTCGGCCTTTGCCTGGTACTGTGGCGGCAACAAGCGCGGATCACTCATGAATGCACCAAACAGTTCACCAACTATGCGCCTGCCTTTGGTGCTCATGCGCTGCACCTTGTAGTGCTGATACAGCTTGTCGCGCAAGAAACGCTTGAGCTCAAGCGACTCGGCGCGCACCTCTTCACTGTGCATGACCAGCGGCGGTGCGGCGCGCACCGCCGCGATGCTCTCTGGCCCGCGTTGGGTCAATCGTTCATTGGTGGTGTCGACCAAGTCACGCACCAGTGTGTTGATCATGCGACGAATGGTTTCGTTGATGCGGCGCCTTTCGGCAACGTCCGGAAACAAGGTCAGCGCGATTCGGAAGTGCCGTTGGAACAGCGGCACTTCGGCCAATTGCTCCAGATCGATCAATCCCGACCGCAGGCCATCATCGATGTCATGGTTGTTGTAGGCGATCTCATCGGCCAGGTTGGTGATCTGCGCCTCGAGTGACGGCTGGGTGCCATCGATGAAGCGCCGGCCGACATCACCCAGTGACGCTGCGATGTCCGCAGAGCAATGTTTGAGGATGCCTTCGCGCGTTTCGAAGGTCAGGTTGAGGCCATCGAACGCGCCGTAGCGCTCTTCGAGAATGTCGACTACGCGCAGGCTTTGCAGATTGTGCTCGAAGCCGCCGTAGCCCTGCATGCATTCGTTGAGCGCATCCTGGCCGGCGTGGCCGAAGGGGGTATGGCCAAGGTCATGCGCCAGTGCGATTGCTTCGGCGAGATCCTCATCCAGACGCAGACTGCGAGCAATCGAGCGGGCCAGTTGCGCGACCTCGATTGAATGGGTCAGCCGCGTGCGGAACAGGTCGCCTTCGTGATTGACAAAAACCTGGGTCTTGTATTCGAGGCGACGAAACGCATTCGAATGAATCACCCGGTCGCGATCGCGTTGAAACTCGGCGCGCGATGCCGAGCTTTCCTCCGGCCAGCGCCTGCCCTGCGAAGCAGCTGAGTGGGCCGCATACGCGGCCGGCATGCTCATGGCGCGGCCACGGCCGCCCGGGCGCATTGCGCCAGGGTCGGCGCAACCAGATCGTCGGCGACCGGGGCGACGAAGGCTTCACCCAGCCGCTTGAGCAGCACATAGCGAACCGTGCCGGCTTCGGCCTTTTTGTCGATCCGCATCAGTTCGAAGTAGCGTGCAGCCGGCAAGGCCGGGCCTTCCACCGGCAAACCGGCGCGGGCGATCAGCGTGCGCAGGCGTTCAAGGTCGGTGCGTGCAAGACGGCCCAGACGACACGACAAATCCGCCGCCATCACCATGCCGGCAGCCACCGCTTCCCCGTGCAGCCAGATGCCGTAGCCCATGCCGGCCTCGATGGCATGACCGAAGGTATGTCCGAGATTGAGCCAGGCCCGAATCCCGGTTTCACGCTCGTCCTGAACCACGATCTCTGCCTTGATTTCACACGAGCGGCGAATCGCATGCGCCAGTGCCGCAGCGTCGCGTCGCAGAAGGGCATCAAGATTGACCTCAAGCCAGGCAAGAAACTCCGCATCGTAGATAAAGCCGTACTTCACGACTTCGGCCAAGCCAGAGCGGAACTCGCGTTGCGGGAGGCTGACCAAGGTACCGGTATCGGCGAGTACCAGAATCGGCTGGTGGAACGCGCCGATCATGTTTTTCCCGGACGGGTGATTGATCGCGGTCTTGCCGCCAACCGAGGAGTCCACCTGTGCCAGCAATGTGGTCGGCACCTGGATGAAGGGCACCCCGCGCTGATAGATGGCTGCCGCAAACCCGGTAAGGTCACCGATCACGCCGCCGCCCAAGGCGATGAGGGTGGTCTTGCGGTCACAATGCTGCGCCAGCAACGCGGAATGAATCTGGTTGAGTGTTTCCCAGGTCTTGGCGGCTTCGCCATCTGGCAGGACGATCTCGATGGCGTGCAGTCCAGCACCGGCAAGGCTTGCGCGCAGGCGCGCGAGAAAGTACGGCGCTATGCGGTCGCTGGTCACAATCGCGGCGCGTCCGCGAATGCACCCCTTGAAGTGGGCGGAGTCATCGATCAACGCCGGGCCGACCAGAATCGGATACGAACGCTCACCTAGATTGACGCGAAGTTCATCCATGTATTTCTTATTTGTTGCTCGAGTTTTCCCGCCAGTTGGTGCGGGCTCTGGCGGCCGGTATCGACGATCAGATGTGCGGTTTCGCGGTAAAGCGGGTCACGCTCGGCGTAAAGCTGCTTGAGCCGCGCTTCAGGGTCGGCAGTGCGCAGCAGTGGGCGATTGCGATCCTGCTGGGTGCGCTGCCAGAGATCTGACGCTTGTGCATGCAGGTAGACCACGAAGCCGGTTGACTTCAAGGCAGCCCGGTTGGCGGGGTCGATGATCGCACCACCGCCTGTGGCCAGCACGATGCTGCTGCGCTTCGTCAATTCGGCGATCACCTGGGACTCGCGCTGGCGAAACCCGGCCTCGCCTTCAATTTCAAAAATGACCGGTACTTTGACCCCGGTACGGGCCTCGATCTCATGGTCGGAATCGAAAAACGAACGCGAAAAATGCCGGGCGAGAATTCGACCGACAGTGGTCTTGCCGGCACCCATCAGGCCGACCAGATAGAGGTTTTGTTCCTGGGATTCCACAACTTGAATTTTATCAGCCGTAGTTGTAGCAATTCACGGCGAAAAAAAGGCCGGGCATGACCCGGCCTTTCAAGATCAACAGGTGTTAGCGCACGCTCAGGCGGTCGCTGACCACTCGCGGAGTGATGAACACCAACAGTTCGGTCTTGTCGTTGCTGCGTTGCGTGTTGCGAAACAGGTTGCCAAACACCGGTAGGTCGCCAAAAAAAGGTACCTTCGTCAGCGAGTCGCGTTCGTTTTGCGTGTAGATGCCACCAATGACGACCGTGCCGCCGTTGTCGACTAGCACTTGCGTCTTGACAGATTTCGTGTCGATGGCGAAGCCGGCGGTTGTGACCTGGCCGACCGAGTCCTTGTTCACCTGTACATCCATGATGATGTTGCCCTCGGGGGTGATCTGCGGCTTGACCTTGAGGCTCAAATTGGCCTTGCGAAAGGTAACCGAGGTGGCGCCGCTACTGGTAGCCTGCTGGTACGGCAACTCGGTGCCCTGTTCAATGGTCGCCTCGACTTGGTCGGCAGTCAGGACCCTGGGGGCAGAGATGATCTTGCCCTTGCCTTCGGCCTCGATCGCGGAGATTTCGAGATTGATGAAGCGGCTGAAGCTGTTGGTGAAAAGGGAGATGGCGAGACTACCGGCATTGATGCCGTTGATGCCCTGCGCAGGCATGCTGACGTTCTGGGTGTTCGGAATGTAGCTTGTCCCGGTCACCGCAGCCTGCAGGTTCTGTTCGCCCACACCCAGGTAGTTGCCACTGAATCCGAGCCGCAGGCCGCTGTTGCCCGCGATTCCCGTCCCAGGGAGTGACTGCCCCCTGATTGCCGCCGTATTTCCGGTACCCAGCCGCACACCAAGATTCTTGCTGAATGAATCAGTCGCCTCGACGATCCTGGCCTCAATCAGCACCTGGCGCACCGAGATGTCGATCTTGGTAATCAACCGACGCACCTCCTCAAGCCTGGTCGGGGTGTCCTGTACGAACAGCTGGTTGGTGCGCGCATCGACCACCGCGCTGCCGCGCTTGGAAAGGATCTTCTGCGTCGGATCTGCCAGCAAGGTGCGCACGTCCGAGGCCTTCTGGTAGTTGAGCTGGAAACTCTCGGTACGCGTGGGCTCAAGGTCGGAAATTTGAACGCGTTGCTCGAGGTCAAGCTTTTCCTTGGTGGCAAGCTCGTCGCGCGGCGCGATCCAGATCACGTTTCCATTCTTGCGCATGTCCAGCCCGCGCGTTTGCAAGATGATGTCGAGCGCCTGATCCCACGGCACGTCCTTGAGCCTGAGCGTCAGGTTGCCACCAACAGTGTCGCTGGTAATGATGTTCAGATTGGTGAAGTCCGCGATCACCTGCAGCACGGCACGCACTTCGATGTTCTGGAAATTCAGGGAAAGCTTCTCGCCGTTGTAGCCACCGCGCGAACCCTGAACCAGCTTGTTCGGATCCTCCTTGATCGGCTTGACTTCGATCACGAACTGGGTGTCGGACTGGTACGCATTGTGCTCCCACAGCCCCTTGGGTTCGATCACCATGCGCACGTTGTCGCCCTGGACAAAAGTATTGATGGTTTGTATTGGTGTAGCAAAATCACCGACATCCAGACGGCGGCGCAGATTATCCGGCAACTGACTCTTCTGGAAGTCGACAACAAGGGTCTGACCCTGCTGGCGAATATCGACACCGGTGCTGCTGTTGGCCAGCTCCACCACCACCCGCCCCGAGCCGTCGGCGGCACGCCGAAAATCGATGTCACGCAGCGCAGAGCGGCCATCCGACGGCCGCGACTCGGCGAAAGTGGCCGTGCTCGATGGCGTAGGCCCGCCGGCCGCGGTGGAACCGCTCAGGGTCACCAAAATCGATTTGCCGTCCACCTTGGTGTCATACGTAACCGCGTTTTTCAAGTTGAGCACCACGCGCGAACGCTCACCGACTTGCACTACGCTGATGCTGCGCAAGTCCCCTTGTCCAATCTCCTGGCTGTTGCGGCCCAGGGCGTTGACGGTGTTGGGGAAGTCCAGCGCGACACGTGGCGGATTGGCCACCAGAAAACTTGCCGGCGGATTGCCCGGTTCGTTCTTCAAGGTGATCTTGAGGATCACCGATGTACCTTGTTGCGATACGTTGAGTGACTCGATCGCATTCTGGGCCAGCGAGAGATTGGCCGAAAGCGCAAGGCCAATGATGGCAAGTACGCGCAAGCCGACGAACAGGCGTCCGTAAATCATTTCTTTTCCTCCTGAAGTACCAAGGTACTGTCGCGGTATATGTACTCACCGCTGCCGTCTTCAATCATTTCCTGCAGCATCACTTCGGTTTCAGTGATGTTGGTAATCTTGCCGTAGCTCTGGCCCATGTAATTCCCGACCTTCACGCGATGCAGATTCACGTCAGCCTTGATGATCGCGTAGAAGGTGCCTTTCTGCTGCATTGCGCCGACCATCCGCAAATTTTCCAGCGGAAATGATTCCAGTACTTCTTTGCGGCGGCTTAAATCGGGCCGCGGGCCCGCGCTGGTCCGCGGCGCCTTTTTCGACTCCTCGGCCAAAGCGGCCACCTTGGCATTGTTGAACGGGTCGACCAATTTGTCGGCCTCGTACTTGAAGGGCTCGAATTTCTTGGGCTCGTCGATCTTCTTGACCACACCCCGCATATCCTTCGAGGTGTCCGCCATCCACTTCTTGATATCCTCGTTCTCTCCGCTGCCACAGCCGGCGAGAAGAACGGGAAGCATTACAAGCAAGCGTTTGATCATTTCTTCGCACCTCCAGCCGGTGCCTTGGCCTTGCGCTGCGCGGCAACCTCTTCGCCATCCAGATAACGAAAGGTCTTAGCCGTAGTCTCCATCGCCAACACTGAACTGTTGGGCAGAATCGAGATTGAAATGTCGTTGAGGGTTACGATGCGGCTGAGGTTGGCAATATCGCTCGCAAATGCGCCGAGGTCATGATAGCTCCCTGTGACCCGCACTGCGATGGGCTGCTCCGCGTAGTATTCCTTTACATTGACTGTGGCCGGCCGGAACAAGTCAAACTGTAAACCTCGTCCGAGCCCGGCCTGATTGATATCGGTAAGCAGGGCATCCATTTCCGCCTTGCTCGGCAATTGTTTCTCCAGAGTGGCCACATACTGACCCACCTGCACCAATTGCTTCTTGAGCTCGGGAAGATTGACCGCCTTTTGCTTCTTGCCCCTGTATTCGTCCTTGAGCCTGGATTCCTTCACTTTGGCCGCATCAAGCTCCTCGTTCAGGCCGTTCCAGTAAAAGTACCAGCCCGCGGCAACCACGCCTGCCAATAGGAGCAGGAGCGCAACAATCTTGGGACCGGGAGGAGTATTGCCAATATCCTTCCAGTTGACGTTCTTGAATTGGTCTGCGATATTCATAATCGAAATCCCTCGCTATCCGGTCAGACCTTGCCCGCACCGGGGGCAGCCGGCTTGGCGGGCGCGGCAGGTGCCACCACTGTTGCCGGATCTTTCGGTCGAACGATTGAAACGATCATCGTGAATTCGTTGAGGCGCTTGGCTGGCCCGGGTCCCGCCACCATCACCGCTTTGATTTCCACAAGTTCCGGCGCCGCCAACCAGGTATTGCGGGTAAGGTTGCGCACGTAATCCGCTACTTTCGCGTTATTCGCTGCAAGCCCATTGACCGTTACCCTGCCACCGACCTGCTTGAGCGAACGCAGGTAAATGCCGTCAGGCGTGACTTTCACCAGCTCGTCGAGCAAGTGCACCGGCAAGTTGCGATCGCCCTGCAGATCTTCCACTGCCTTCTTGCGTGCCTCGAGTCCGCGGATCTCGTCCTCAAGCTTGGCGATTTCCTTGATATCGTCGTCGAGCTTCTTGTTCTCCTTCTCGATAAACGCATTGGTCTCGTTCTGGGACGAAATTTGGCCGGTGATGAAACCGCCGACAATACCGACAATCGCGCCTCCGATTGCCGCGATCACACCACACAAAATGTAGAACTGGCGTCGGCGCGCCTGTCTCTTGATTTCCCGATGTGGCAGCAGGTTGATTCTTATCATGCGTCGAACCTCCTCATGGCCAAGCCGCACGCGACCATCAGCGCCGGTGCCTCGGTCGCGAGTTGCTTCGGTTTCACCCGGCTCGAAAGCGACATGTTGGCGAAAGGATTGGCCACGATCGTATTGACCTGGGTGCGTGTGGCAACAACCTCGTCAAGCCCGGGAATTACCGCGCAGCCACCTGCAAGAACAATGTGGTCAATCTGGTTGTAGGAAGTGGAAGTGAAAAAGAACTGCATCGCACGGGTTACTTCCTGCGCCAGGTTTTCCATGAAAGGGCGCAATACGTCACTCTCATAGTTGTCAGGCAATCCCCCGCCCTTCTTGTTCGTCTCCGCCTCTTCGGGACTCATGCCGAAGGCGCGCTGAATGTCCTGGGTAAGGTTGTTGCCGCCAAATGCCTGCTCGCGGTTGTAAATCGACTGATTGTTGCGCAGCACCGTGACATTCATCATGTTTGCGCCGATGTCTATCAGCGCGATAGACTGGTCGACCCCACTGCCGGGCAGTTGCTTCTCGATCATTTCGAAGGCTGTCTGCATTGAGTATGACTCAACGTCCATGACGGTTGCCTTCAAGCCAGCGGCCTCGGCCACAGCCACCCGATCCTCGACTTTTTCCTTGCGCGACGCCGCTATGATGACTTCCACCTCTTCGGTACTGGTGGGCGACGGCCCTACCACCTGGAAGTCCAAGTTGACTTCGTCAAGAGCAAAAGGAATGTACTGATTGGCCTCAGTCTCGACCTGTATCTCCAACTCCTCGTCGCGCAACCCCGCAGGCACAACGATCTTCTTGGTGATGACGGCCGCTGCCGGTAGCGCCATGGCCACGTTACGAGTGCGTGTGGCCATCTTTTTCCAGGCGCGCTTTACAGCCTCGGCAACGGCCTCGAGGTTGGTGATATTGCCGTCAAGAACGGCATCCTTGGGCAACGGTTCGATCGCATAGCGCTCGATGCGGTAAGCCTGCTTGCCCGCATCGGCCACTTCGACCAGCTTGACCGCCGACGAGCTGATATCCAGTCCGATCAGTGGCTGCGCCTTCGGGTTAAATATGTCGAACGCCAAAGTGTCGTCCCCCAGAGAAGAAATTGCCCGCGCGAATTATTTTCAAATTGCCAATCGACCCGCGCCTTAGCACATTGTCATAGCGACGCGATGGCGTTTGAACACTTAGATCCCGCCGGCCTTCCGAAAAGAACCGGACAGCATCACCTTTGTCCTTTTCGGACAAGTGATTAGCGACAATACTCACAAATTACATTAAATCCTATCAGCAACTGCAAAGCAAGCAAACACCTTTTGGCAAATTGGCTCGTGTGGTGGAATTACCACAAAGCCTGCCAGACCTTCGCCATCATCGGTCAGGGCGTGCTCACATGCCACGGCTATAATCCATTATCCGATAATCGTATGGCGTTGCTGGCTCGCGCTGGCGTGCTTTTACCAATGAAATCATGGTACTAACCAGGTCAGCAGCATGGTTCGCCGGGGCTTTCGTCGTGTTGATGGCACCCATCGCGATTGGCTTGCTGGTTTTGGCATTTGCCGTCGGCTGGGCATATCCCGGGCTGCCGTCAATCGAGGCCCTGACGGACTACCAACCCAAGATTCCTCTGCGTGTCTATAGTTCGGAGGGGCTGCTCCTAGGCGAGTTTGGCGAGGAGCGCCGCAACGTCGTTCGCTTCGAAGACGTTCCACTGGTGATGAAGCAGGCGATTCTTGCTGCGGAGGACGACCGTTTCTACCAGCACGGCGGCGTGGACACGATCGGCGTTCTGCGTGCGGCGATGTCCAACCTGACAAGCCCGGGGAAGCAACAAGGCGCTTCGACGATCACCATGCAGATCGCCAGAAACTTCTTTATTTCAAGCGAGAAAACCTATACCCGCAAGTTTTACGAGGCGTTGCTGGCATTCAAGATCGAAGCCAGTCTTAGCAAAGACAAGATATTCGAGATATACATCAACCACATCTTTCTCGGGCAGAGAGCCTATGGTTTCGCCTCCGCAGCACAAATCTATTTCGGCAAAGCGCTAAAGCAGATCAATCCGGCGGAAGCGGCCATGCTTGCAGGTTTGCCGAAGGCACCCTCGGCTTTCAATCCAGTGGTCAATCCCAAGCGCGCCAAGACCCGGCAGCTCTACATCCTCGACCGCATGAAATCCCTTGGGTATCTCACCGCGGAACAGCACGCGGTTGCTTCGAAGGAAACGCTTAACGTCAAGCGTGACGTCAACGACTTCCCCATCAAGGCGGATTTTGTGGCCGAGATGGCGCGGCAACTGGCGTTGGAACGATTCGGTGACGATACCTACACCCGCGGACTGCGCATTTACACCACCATCCAGAAAGCTGACCAGGAAGCTGCCCATGCTGCCCTGCGCCGCGCTGTGATGGATTACGAACGACGCCACGGTTATCGTGGTCCGGAGGCCTTCGTGGATCTGAAGTCCAGCCGCGAAGATGAGCTTGAAGATGCTCTGCAGGATATCTCCGATAGCGAGGACCTTTTCGCCGCAGTCGTAGTCGACGCTTCGCCCAAACTTGTGCGAGCCTATTTGCGAAACGGTGAAACCGTGCAGATCATCGGCGATGGCCTCAAGTTCGCGGCCAACGCGCTTACTGATAAGCCGCAACCAAATCGGCGCATACGACGTGGCGCGATCGTGCGTGTGAACCGCGACGACAAGGGCGCATGGCAGATCCTGCAACTACCTGAAGTTGAAGCAGCGTTTGTTTCGGTCAGCCCCGCAGACGGCGCGGTCAAGGCACTGGTTGGCGGCTTCGACTTCAATGTGAACAAGTTCAATCACGTTACCCAGGCATGGCGGCAGCCCGGCTCAAGTTTCAAACCCTTCATTTACTCAGCTTCCCTGGAACGAGGCCTTACCCCATCGACCGTGATCAACGACGCGCCGATCTACATTGACCCGGCACTGACTGGAGGCCAGTTGTGGGAGCCCAAGAATTACGACGGCAAGTACGAAGGTCCGATGCGTATGCGAACCGCACTAACTAAATCCAAGAATCTGGTGTCAATCAGAATTCTGCAGCAAATCACGCCACAGTACGCTCAGGACTACATAACGCGCTTTGGCTTCGATGCCGAGAAGCATCCTCCTTACCTCACAATGGCGCTTGGAGCGGGATCGGTCACTCCTTGGCAAATGGTTGGCGCCTACGCGGTTTTTGCCAACGGCGGTTACCGGATCAATCCGTACATCGTCACCCGCATCACCGATGACGGCGGTCGCGTGTTGGCCACGGCCAGTCCCGCGCGTGCCGGCATCGATGCCACGCGTGTGATCGACCCGCGCAACGCATTCGTCATGAACAGCATGATGAACGATGTCACCCGGTTCGGTACCGCCGCGCGCGCCGGCGCAACCCTGAAGCGCACCGATCTGGCGGGCAAGACCGGCACTACCAACGATCATGTCGACGCCTGGTTCGCCGGTTATCAAGCCAATCTGGTGGGCGTGGCCTGGATCGGGTTCGATCAGCCCAAAAAACTGGGCGGGCAGGAGACCGGCGGAGTTGCGGCACTTCCGATCTGGATTTCCTATATGCAAAAAGCGTTGCGAGGGCAGCCCGAGTCGATGCCTCAAGCGCCCGAGGGCTTGGTCAACGTCGCCGGTGAATGGTATTTTCGGGAGTTTGCGCCGGGTGAGGGCGGCGTTCAATCCTTGGGCCTGTCGGACGGCACTCCGGAAGGCGAGAAAAAGGCCGAAGAGCTTCGCAACCAGTTGTTCTGAAGAAACACCCGGCCGCGCATGGACGCGAGTTCGTGCGCATCAGGTCAGTCGCACCGGCGAACCCGCTTGTTCGCTTGCGACGCGTGATAGCAGGATCATCAGAGCTTCAGCGGTTCTGGTGTCCAGCCATTGGCCGGCCGATTCCGCGAAGTGGAACCCGCCGGATTTGGCGGCGACCCAGATCTGACGCATCGGTGCCTGCGTGTTGACAATGATCTTGCTGCCGTTTTCGAATTCGATTTCAAGCAGTCCGTCGCCCTTGCGCTCGAGGTCGATATCAATGCCCGCAGCTTCCAACGACTCTTCGATGTGGTCAATAACGCCGACGCTACGCGTAGCGAACTCGGTTTCGGTCATAATTCAAGGCTCTCCGTCAAACAAGAACGCAACGTGCGCGCACTCGGTATTTTGATGCTTTTTTGCCTGTTGGGGGGCTGCGGCCACCGCGGACCGCTTTACCTGCCGGGCAAGCCAGGAGATCCGGCATTCGATCGGCAAAACCGCGATGCACGCGGCGATCAGGCTCCGACCCAACGACCCACGATCAGCAGGCCTTCGCCGAACGAGGAGCGCGATCAATGAAGCCGTTTCGGTTCTTCGAGTATCGCAGCGGCGAGTTGCATGCCGAAGATGTTCCCCTGACCAGCATAGCTGCCAAATTCGGCACCCCGACCTACGTCTATTCCCGCGCCGCTCTCACCAGCGCCTGGTCTGAATTTACCAGCGAACTCGCCGGACGCGACGCCCTGGTCTGTTACGCGATGAAGGCAAACTCGAATCTGGCCGTGCTCAGCACCTTTGCGCGCCTGGGCGCCGGATTCGACATCGTGTCCGGCGGCGAACTCAAACGCGTGATCGCGGCTGGCGGCGCGCCATCCAAAGTCATCTTCTCGGGCGTTGGCAAGACAGAAGGGGACATTGCGCTTAGCCTATCGCACGGAATTTTTTGCTTCAACATCGAGTCGGCCTCTGAACTTGATCGCGTTAACAAGGTGGCAGGTACGCTTGGACGAGTCGCGCCAATTTCCATTCGAGTCAATCCTGATGTCGATGCGCGCACCCATCCCTACATCTCGACCGGCCTGAAGGAAAACAAGTTCGGCGTCGAGTTGCATGCTGCCGTTGATTTGTACCGGCATGCTGCCGGATTGGCCAATGTCGAGATCACAGGCGTTGATTGTCATATCGGTTCGCAGCTAACTGATCCGTCCCCCCTGTTTGAAGCGCTTGACAAAATGCTCGTCCTGATCGACGCGCTGGCTGCTGAAGGAATCACCATCAGGCATCTCGACCTCGGCGGTGGATTGGGCATTCGCTACAACGACGAAGTCCCGCCGGATCCGGTCGCATACATGCGCGAGATTCTGCGCCGCGTCGGCACTCGCCGGCTCAAGCTCATGTTTGAGCCGGGTCGCAATCTGGTTGGCAACGCCGGGGTTCTCGTTACGCGCGTGGAATATCTCAAGGCTGCCGCGGCAAAGAATTTTGCCATTGTCGATGCGGCGATGAACGATTTGTTGCGGCCTTCGCTGTATTGCGCGCATCATGAAATCCTCGAGGTGCGCTTGACGGCCCAGCCTGCCGCTACCTACGATGTGGTCGGCCCGGTGTGCGAGTCAGGTGACTTCCTCGGCAAAGAACGCAAGCTCGCGATCGCCGAGGGGGACCTGCTGGCCGTAATGTCGGCTGGAGCCTACGGAATGGTGATGGCATCGAACTACAATGCGCGGCCTCGCGCTGCGGAAGTATTGGTCGACGGCGGAAAATGCGATCTTGTGCGTTTACGCGAGAACGTTGACGACTTGTACGCCCTGGAACGCATCCCAGTCTGAAGGGTCGCGCGAGATCACACCGCCAAGGGGCCACGCAGCCCAAACATGTCGGTCTTGAATCGAGTGTGCGAGTCCCGTCGGCAGCATTTGCCCAAAATCAGTTTCAGCGCTCTTGGCAATCTGGTCGGCATTCCGGATGACAAGTCGCGCAAGCAGCAGTGGGCGCACCGTGGGAGTTAGTGATGCTTACCACCGGTTTTGGTGGTCTTCATATCGCCCTTGCACATGCGGCGGCCGAAGCCCACGCCCACTGGAAGTTGTAACCCCCGAGCCAGCCGGTTACGTCGACAACTTCACCGATGAAGTACAGGCGGCGCACCTCGCGTGCCTCCATGCTGCGCGACGAGAGCGCATTGGTGTCCACCCCGCCGACGGTGACTTCCGCCTTGCGGAAACCCTCGGTACCGGTAGGCGTGGCTTGCCATTCGGAAACTCCGGTGGCAAGTGCGCGCAGCATCTGATCTGGCAGGTCCGCTACCGCGCGCGTCATGTCTGCGCCGGACATCACGGATCGTATGCAATGCTCGGCCAAACGCCTGGGCAGTCTCTCCGCAAGCAGGGTCAGTACTGTCCCGCGCTGTATGCCTTTGCCGTTGATCGTCGCGGCCCATTCGATTCCAGGCGCTAGATTGATCGACAACGCTTGACCGGGCCGCCAATAACTCGAAATCTGCAACGCCGCCGGGCCGGACAGGCCGCGATGCGTAAACAACAAGTCTTCGTAAAAGGCCACCTTACCCAAATCTCCCTGGCTGGAAAGACTGACTGGCGTTGAAATTCCGGCGAGTCTCGCAAAAGTCTGCCAGGCCCCGGCGTCGAAAACCAGTGGAACCAAGCCTGGCCGCGGTTCGATGACCCGCAGGCCGAATTGCCGGGCGAGCCGATAGCCCAGATCAGAAGCGCCGATCTTGGGGATCGAGAGCCCACCGGTGGCGACTACAAGCGCGCCTGCGGTGACTGGTCCTTGCGAAGTATCAAGCGTGTACGCCCCGTTCTCCGAATGGACCGCCACGACCGAGCAACCGAGGCGCCAGACAACCCGTCCAAGTTCGCATTCGGCGCGCAACATGTCGATGATTTGGGCAGCCGAGTGGTTGCAGAAAAGTTGACCACGATGCTTCTCATGGAATGCGATGCCGTGCCTGCGCATCAAGTCCATGAAGTCCTGCGGCGTGTAGCCTGCAAGCGCGGAGCGGCAAAAGTGCGGATTGCTCGAAAGAAAGTTTTCAGGCTGTGTGTGAAGATTGGTGAAATTGCAGCGACCGCCACCAGAGATCCGGATTTTTTCGCCGGGCGAATTTGTGTGTTCCAAAAGAACGACGCGGCGACCGCGCTGGCCGGCCATGGCCGCGCACATCATGCCGGCTGCGCCACCACCAATCACCGCAACATCAAACGTAGGAATCTGAAACCCCCAACACGCTCAGTGTAAATGCCCACTTCTCCAAGGAAAAGATAGCAGTCAGGTCAAGCCAACTTTTGGTTCGAGGCCAGCGACACAGGGTAATCACTTGTTTCGGCCGGGCGGCCCAATAGTATGTCTGCATCGCGACCGCGCGGCTTGCGACATGCCCCAATGCGCGTACGGTGGATCGTCGAGTCAAAGCGCTGCCTTGCCAACAAAAAACGGCCCAAAGGCCGCGTTTTGTCGGGAGTGCCGTAATGCGGCGGCAAAGTCAGTTGGCGTACTTGAGCCCCGCAACATAATCGGCAACCGCCTCGATCTCCTTGTCGGACATCCGACTGGCGACGCCGCGCATCATGCCGGAAGGATCATTCGCGCGCTCGCCTACGCGGAAATTCGTCAGCTGCAGCCTTGTGTACTCAGCCCATTGGCCGGCCAGCCGGGGATACTGTGCAGGAATCCCCATTCCGGCAGGCCCGTGGCAACCGGCACAGGCCGCAACGCCCTTTTCTGGGAGGCCTCCGCGGAAGATTTTTTCCCCAAGCTTGGCGGCGACCGCATTGCGTGCAGCGCCTTCCTTGGGTCTTTGTTCTGCATAGTAGGCAGATACATTGCGCATGTCGGCAACTGACAGGCCGCCAGCGAAACCGATCATGACTGCATTCTTGCGCGTCTTGTTGGCCTTGTAATCCGCCAGTTGTTTGGCAAGATATTCCGGATGCTGCCCCGCAAGCTTGGGGTTGGCGGAAGCGGCGCTATTGCCGTCCGGGTTGTGGCATGCGGCGCAGACCTCGGCGGCTATTTTCGAGCCCAGCGCAGTGTCCGCTTTCGGCAGCGGCTTGGAGTCAGCGGCGACAGCCACACTCGAAACACCAATGATCAGCGCGGCAGCTATTGAATGAAGGTATCTCATGATCTTTGAGCGATTGCGGAGCATCTGTGCATCAAACCAGTTATTCTAGCGTAATTGGGTGGTCATCGGCGCCAATGTAGGATCCACACGAGCTGCGGCGTCGCCGAAAAGTCCCGCCCCGAAGCGAGAATGCCTCGTACGTTACGACGCGCACTTTCGTGTTCAAACATTCTTGCCGGAGTATGTCCGGGCAATCACACCCTGGTCCCCATGTCCTTCCTGCATCGCGCAACATTTTTCACCACAGCCGCGTCAATGAAAGACCTGTCGTTTCCTTCATCGGGCGAGGTGGCTTTTGCGGGCCGTTCAAACGCCGGAAAGTCAAGCGCCATAAATACACTTGCAAATCAGCGGCGCCTTGCATTCACCAGCAAAACTCCAGGTCGCACACAGCAGATCAATTATTTCGGCTTAGGTGGTGAAAAATACCTCGTGGACCTTCCTGGCTACGGATACGCCAAGGTGCAGAAAACCGAACAGCAACGATGGCGCATTTTTCTCGGCGCTTATCTTGAGACGCGCGAACCGCTTGCAGGCTTGATTCTCATCATGGACGCGCGCCGCCCTTTCACCGAGCTTGACCGCCAGATGCTTGAATGGTTCGCACCGCGCGGACGGCCAATCCACGCGCTGCTCACCAAGGCGGACAAGCTCGGGCGCAGCGAGCAGGCGCAGACTTTGACTTCCGTGCGTGGCGAAATTTCAAAATGGGGCTCTGGGTTCACTGCGAGCCTGTTCTCAAGCCTCAAGAAGACCGGCACGTCCGAGGTGGAAGCCGTAATTGCCAGCTGGCTGGCGATCGAGACATCAGCCTCGCGCGCCAAATTCGCGGCCCCCGGTTCGGCCACGGGTCAGTCTTTGCTCGAACCGCCTTTATAGAGGGGCGCAAGGTGTTTCCCAAGCAAAGTATGCGCAAGCAGAGATCGAATCGCGGGGCATCGAAATGCGCCTTGGCCAAACGCGAGTGCGCTTCTGGCCACACAAAACGTACTTCGTTACCGTTTCTTTGACTGATTGGACTCGCGCATGAATATCATGGGCCACTACCCGCAGCGACGCATGCGGCGTAACCGCAGGACTGAATTCGCCAGGCGCATGGTGCAGGAACATGCGTTGACGACAAATGATCTGATCTATCCGGTGTTTGTCCTGGATGAACGTGACGTGGGCTCAAACATTGTCCAGCAAGTCCCCTCGATGCCGGGGGTCTGCCGCCGCACGTTGGACCAGTTGTTGATCTTGGCTGAGGAGGCGTTGGAGCTCGGAATCCCGTGCCTGGCGCTTTTCCCCGTCATTGAACAGTCAAAGAAGAGTCTGGATGGGCGAGAGGCGGAGAATCCGGATGGACTTGTTCCACGCGTTGTAAGCGCGTTAAAGCAACGCTTTCCCGAGCTTGGTGTGTTGTGTGACGTGGCGCTTGATCCGTACACGAGCCACGGACAGGACGGGGTGATAGATGCGCATGGCTACATTCTCAATGAAGTCACCGTTGAGATTCTCTGTCGTCAGGCCGCGGTGCAGGCATCGGCAGGGGTCGATATTGCGGCCCCTTCGGACATGATGGATGGTCGTATCGGCGCAATCCGCAAAGCACTCGATGCAGGCGGACATGAATTGACCCAGATAATGGCGTATTCGGCGAAATACGCCTCGGCCTTTTACGGCCCGTTTCGGGACGCTGTGGGTTCGTCCACGAATCTTGGCAAATCGGACAAGAAAACCTACCAGATGAATCCCGGCAACAGCGACGAAGCGCTCTGGGAGGCAGGCCTTGACCTGGCGGAGGGCGCCGACATGATCATGGTCAAACCAGGGATGCCCTATCTGGACATCGTGCGCCGGGTCAAGGACGAATTCAAGGCACCGACATTCGTCTATCAAGTCAGCGGCGAATACGCGATGCTCAAGGCTGCGGGCAACAATGGTTGGCTTGACGAACGACTAGCGGTAATGGAGTCCTTGCTGGCCTTCAAGCGTGCTGGTGCGGACGGGGTCCTGACCTATTTCGCGCTGGACGCCGCACGCTGGCTGCGCGAGGAATCTTGAGCGTAGGGCGCGGCAATTGCAGACTGGACGAGTGGCATGCGACTTAACCGGCCATGCCCAGTGTGATCCGGTCCTATATACACCCCGGGTAAAGGAATGAGGAGCGCCAAAGGGCGGCATATCGCCTGCGCGAGCCAGCGTTCAATCTGGCGTCGTTGTGTATGGTGGCTCTGATGCTCTGGCGCTGCGTGTTGCGCAAGTCATGCTTCCCGATGTATTGATCACCAAAGAACGCGCCGCTCGGCAAAAAAGCCGGGCTAGCCCGGCTTTTTTTCAAACCCTTTCAATTAATTGCCTGCGGCCGCCGTGTCAGCGACCTCCGGCCGATCTAGGAGTTCGACCAATGCCATGGGCGCGTTATCACCCTTGCGAAACCCGTATTTCAGGATTCGCAGGTATCCGCCATTGCGCTTGGCAAAGCGAGGGCCCAACTCGCCGAACAGCTTGACCACCATATCTCGGTCGCGCAAACGGCTGAAGGCAAGGCGCTTGTTCGCCAGTGACGGCGACTTGCCTAGGGTGATGATCGGCTCCGCCATCATGCGCAGTTCCTTGGCTTTCGGCAATGTGGTCTTGATGACTTCATGCTTGAGCAGTGAGACTGTCATGTTACGCAGCATCGACAGACGATGCGCTGACGTGCGATTGAGTTTTCTGAGTCCGTGTCCGTGACGCATGGGTTGGCCCCGTCCTTCCTTTAGGCTTTTTCGAGGCCCGCTGGCGGCCAATTCTCGAGCTTCATGCCGAGTGTCAGGCCACGCGATGCGAGCACTTCCTTGATTTCATTGAGCGACTTTCGGCCGAGGTTCGGTGTCTTGAGCAACTCATTCTCGGTGCGCTGGATCAGATCGCCGATATAGTAGATATTCTCGGCCTTGAGGCAGTTTGCAGACCTTACCGTCAATTCAAGGTCATCAACCGGTCGCAGCAGAATCGGGTCGATGTCGGGGGACTTCGGTGGATTGATTCCCTGTTTGGTTCCCTCAAGCGCTGCGAACACCGAAAGCTGGTCCACCAGGATGCGCGCAGCTTGTCGCACCGCGTCTTCCGGTTCGATCACGCCGTTGGTTTCGATATCCACCACCAGACGGTCCAGATCCGTGCGCTGTTCGACACGGGCCGATTCGACCGCGTAAGAGACTCGCCGAACCGGGCTATACGAGGCGTCAAGAACGATCTTGCCGATCGTCTTGGTTTCCTCGTCGCCAACGATGCGTACGTTGCCGGGTACGTAGCCGCGGCCACGCTCGACCTTGATTTGCATGTCGAGCTTGCCGTTGCCGGCAAGATGGGCAATATGGTGATCGCGATTGATGATGGTTACATCATGCGGAATCTCGATATCCGCCGCTGTCACAGCGCCCGCGCCGGACTTCTTCAGCGAGAGCATGACCTCATCACGGCCTTCCAGCTTCATCACCACACCCTTGAGATTCAACAGGATATCGACCACATCCTCCTGCACGCCTTCCAGCGTCGAGTACTCGTGCACCACTCCGGCAATGGTCACCTCGGTAGGCGCATACCCATCCATGGAAGACAACAAAACGCGGCGCAAAGCATTGCCCAGCGTGTGCCCATAACCGCGCTCGAACGGCTCCATCGTGACCTTGGCATGCGAAGGACCCACACCTTCGACGTTTACGATCTTCGGCTTCAAGAAACCTGTGTTAGCCATGTGATCCTTCCAATCAAAATTTTCAACAGCGTTTGCATCAGAACCAGCAATCAGCAATCAGCGCGAATACAGTTCAACCACCAGACTTTCATTGACATCCTGCGCGATCTCGCCGCGATCGGGCAATGCCTTGAACTTTCCACTCAACTTCGCGGAGTCAACCTCTACCCAGGACGGCAAACCGGCCTGCTCCGCCAGCGACGCCGAATCCTTGATGCGCAACTGTCCGCGCGACTTTTCGCGCACCGATATCGTGTCACCCGGTTTGATCTGCACCGAGGCGACATTGACGGTCTTGCCGTTTACTTCAATTGCCTTGTGGCCAACCAACTGACGTGCCTCGGCACGCGTTGATCCGAATCCCATGCGATAAACCACGTTGTCCAGTCGGGTCTCGAGCAGGTGAAGCAAGTTTTCGCCAGTATTTCCTTTGCGGCGCACAGCCTCGGCGTAATAGCGGCGAAACTGACGCTCAAGCACGCCATACATGCGTCGTACTTTCTGCTTTTCGCGCAGCTGCTTGCCATAATCAGAAAGCCTTTGCCCTGACTTGAGCCCATGCTGACCAGGGGCGACTTCCGATTTGCACTTGTCCGAGAAGGCCTTGCGGGCACTCTTCAGGAACAGGTCGGTGCCCTCGCGGCGCGAGAGCTTGCACTTAGGGCCGGTATAACGAGCCATTGATCACTTCCCCAAATTAACAATCACAACGGGGTTCGACGCCAAAAAGGAAAACGCCGTCCCGACATTCACAGCGGGACGGCTGGTCGCGCACCAAAATCAGATGCGGCGCCTCTTGGGAGGCCGGCACCCGTTGTGCGGCACCGGCGTCACGTCGGTAATGCTGGTAATTTTCATTCCCAGCGCGTTCAAGGCACGCACCGAGGATTCACGGCCTGGACCGGGTCCTTTGATGCGCACTTCGAGATTCTTGACACCACATTCAACCGCGACCTTGCCAGCGGCTTCAGCCGCGACCTGAGCCGCAAACGGCGTGGACTTCCGCGAGCCCTTGAAACCGGCGCCGCCTGATGTCGCCCACGACAACGCATTGCCTTGTCGATCGGTAATTGTGATGATCGTGTTGTTAAACGACGCGTGAATATGGGCGATACCCTCGGCGACGTTCTTCTTGACTTTCTTGCGCACCCGGGTGGATGCAGCTTGCTGCTTATTGGTTGCCATGTTTGTTTCCTAACCAGCGATGAAGCTAAGGCTTAGTTTATTTGCCGGCAATTGCATTGCGGGCTTTGCGTGGCCCCTTGCGAGTCCGGGCATTTGTGCGCGTGCGCTGGCCGCGCACCGGCAAGCCGCGCTTGTGACGCACTCCTCGATAACAGCCAAGGTCCATCAGGCGCTTGATATTCATCGAGACTTCTCGCCTGAGGTCTCCCTCAACAATGAATTTTCCAACCTGCTCGCGCAATTTATCGACCTGGGAATCTGTCAAATCCTTCATCTTGACAGCAGGTTCCACCCCGGCGGCAACACATATTGCAGCAGCGCGCGGACGGCCGATGCCGTATATCGCGGTTAATGCGATCTGTGCGTGCTGATGGTTGGGAATATTGATTCCAGCGATACGAGCCATGACTTGTCCTTCAACTAAATTTCTTGAGCGCTCTCAGAGCATGGGCCAGCCAGGATTCAACCCTGGCGCTGCTTGTGCCGCGGATCGGTGCAAATGACACGTACAACACCTTTGCGCTTGATGATCTTGCAATGGCGGCATATTTTTTTTACCGAAGCCAGTACTTTCATTTCGTCCTCGATTCAACTTTCAACCTCAACTGCCTCTACCGACCGGAACATCCGGGGCGGCGCAACCGGGCAAGAACGACTTGCCCTGATTTCCCCACTGAAATGCAAACCTGCGACCAATCTGAACCGGGTTGACATTCGCGACAACGCAGGGTATTGCTTGGCTATACGACTCCAGGATCGGGGCAGTCCGAAGCAATCTTCAAAACATCCCGCCCTTGAAATTTGCCTTTTTGAGTAGCGACTCGTACTGATGCGACATGATGTAAGCCTGAACCTGCGCCATGAAATCCATCGTCACCACAACGATGATGAGTAGCGAGGTTCCGCCAAAATAAAATGGCACGTTCCATTTCAGTATCAGAAACTCGGGCAGAAGGCACACCAGCGTCACATAGGCTGCCCCGGTCAACGTAAGGCGCATCAGGATCTTGTCAATGTACTTGGCGGTCTGGTCTCCTGGCCGGATCCCAGGCACGAATGCCCCGCTCTTCTTCAGGTTCTCAGCCGTTTCCTTGCTGTTGAAAACAAGCGCGGTATAAAAGAAACAGAAAAATATGATTGCCGCCGCATAAAGCATGACGTAAATCGGCTGTCCTGGTGACAAGGTACCGGCGATATCCTTGAGCCAGCGCAACTGATCACCCGTTGAAAACCAGCTTGTGATGGTCGCTGGAAAAAGAATAATCGACGACGCGAAGATTGGCGGAATCACGCCCGACATGTTCAGCTTGAGCGGGAGGTGTGAAGACTGGCCGCCATACACACGGTTCCCAACCTGCCGTTTCGCATAATTAACAAGGATTTTTCGCTGACCGCGCTCGACAAAAACCACTGCGAAAGTCACAAGCCCAACCAGGACTACTATGAAAATCGCCGACAACGCATTCATCGCCCCGGTACGCACCAACTCCAGCAGCCCACCAATCGCGCTCGGCAAGCCGGCGGCAATACCGGCAAATATGATCATCGAGATCCCGTTTCCCAAGCCGCGCTCGGTGATCTGCTCGCCCAGCCACATAAGAAACATGGTGCCAGTTACCAGAGTCGAAACCGTCACAAACCGAAACATCAAGCCCGGATCCAGGACCAAGCCTGGCTGGGCCTCCAGTGCGATCGAGATGCCGATAGCCTGAAAAAGCGCAAGAAACACGGTCGCGTAACGGGTGTATTGCGTAATCTTGCGTCGGCCAGCCTCGCCCTCTTTCTTGAGAGCCTCAAAAGGCGCATAAACAACGGTCATCAACTGCATGATGATCGACGACGATATGTACGGCATGATGCCGAGTGCAAATATGGTGAAGCGCGACAACGCACCGCCCGAAAACATGTTGAACATGCCGAGCATGCCACCCTGGTTTTGCTTGAACAGCTCGGCCAGTTGAGTGGGATCGATCCCCGGCACCGGGATATGCGCACCGATCCGGTAAACCACGAGCGCGAGCACCAGAAAGATAAGCCGGCGCTTCAAATCGCCAAACTTACCCGTCTTCGCTACGGTCATCGCATCGGTAGCCAACGCTCGCCCTTATCTCTGTTTGTTCGAAGGTACTATTCGGCAGCAGCCACGGACCCGCCCGCAGCTTCGATCGCAGCCTTCGCGCCCTTGGTTGCGAGCACGCCGCCACCATTGAGCGCGACCTTGCGCTCGATCTTCCCGGAGAGGATGACCTTTGCACGCAACGTAAGCGCCGGTACCACACCCGCCGCCTTGAGTGCGTCAAGGGTAATCTCGGACGCATCCATTGCCTGCAATTCATTCAACCGCACTTCGGCTACGAACTCACGCGTCCTCGATGCAAATCCGCGCTTTGGCAAGCGGCGCTGCAGCGGCATTTGACCGCCCTCGAAACCAACCTTGTGGAAACCGCCAGAGCGGGACTTTTGTCCCTTGTGGCCGCGCCCGGCGGTCTTGCCGATTCCTGAACCTATACCTCGCCCGACTCTGCGCTTGGCATGCTTTGCGCCGTCAGCCGGCTTGATGGTGTTAAGTTTCATTATGATATCCGTCGATTGCACGTTGCGGGTCATTCCGCCTTGACGAGGTAGTACACCCGATTGATCATGCCGCGTACCGCAGGGGTATCCTCGAGAACACGCGAGGAGTTCAAACGACCCAGACCCAGGCCACGAACCGTTGCCCGGTGTCTTTCGCTGGTCCCGTTCGGGCTCTTGACCAGAGTCACTTTTAGAGTCTTCTTGTCAGCCATGGCTTTTCCCTCAAACAGCGAGAATTTCTTCCACCGATTTGCCGCGCTTGGCAGCAACCTCAGCCGGTGTGGTCATTTTGGACAGGCCATCCAGCGTTGCGCGAACCACGTTATACGGGTTCGTTGATCCCTGGCATTTGGCCAGAACGTTGGTGACACCAACAACTTCGAATACAGCGCGCATCGGACCTCCAGCGATGATTCCGGTACCTTCACTGGCCGGTTGCATGAAGACCTTGGCTGCGCCGTGGACACCGACAATGGCGTGTTGCAATGTTCCGTTCTTCAACGAAACCTTGACCATCTTGCGCCGCGCTTCTTCCATGGCCTTTTGAACCGCTACCGGCACCTCGCGCGATTTTCCCTTGCCCATGCCGATTCGGCCATCACCGTCACCGACAACCGTTAGCGCGGCAAAACCCAGAATCCGACCGCCCTTGACCACTTTGGTCACACGATTGACCGCGATCATTTTTTCGCGCAACCCGTCGTCACGGCCTTCACCACCAGCCTGGACCTTTTGCATTTTTGCCATGTCTTTTACGCCTAGAACTTGAGGCCGGCTTCACGCGCGGCTTCTGCCAGTGCTTTCACACGGCCGTGATACGCGAATCCGGAACGATCGAACGCGACATCCGATACGCCGGCAGCCCTGGCCTTTTCAGCGATGAGTTTGCCAACCATGGCGGCAGCTTTCGCACTGCCGCCATTCGCAATTTCCTTTCGTACATCGGCCTGATTGGTTGACGCGCATGCCAGAACCCTACCGCCACCGATAACCTGAGCATAAATATGGCTGTTGGTACGGTGAACAGTAAGTCTGTTGACCTTGAGTTCAGCGATCTTGTGCCGCGTCTGCTTGGCGCGACGCAAGCGGGAAATAGTCTTGTCCATGCTCGCCCTCTACTTCTTCTTGGTCTCTTTGATGATTACGCGCTCATCGACATAGCGCACACCCTTACCCTTGTAGGGCTCTGGCGGGCGATATGCACGAACCTCGGCAGCCACTTGGCCTACCTGCTGCTTGTCGATGCCCTTGATGACAATTTCCGTCTGCTGCGGGGTCTCGCATTTCACGCCTGGTGGCATCTGGTGCACGACCGGGTGGGAAAATCCGAGTGACAGGTTTAACTTGTCGCCCTGCGCTTGCGCCCGATATCCAACGCCTACAAGCGTGAGTTTCTTCTCGAACCCTCGTGTAACCCCGTGCACCATGTTGTTGACCAGCGCGCGAAACGTGCCCGACATCGCATCAGCCTCGCGTGACTCATTGGCCGGTACGACTTTGAGACTCTCACCTTCCTTCACCACCGTAATCGCACTGTTCAGAAATTGCGAGAGGCTGCCCAAGGGGCCCTTAACCGTGATTTGATCCACCGCAATGGTCGCCTCGACGCCCTTGGGCAGTGCTACCGGATTCTTGCCTACGCGTGACATGCGCATTCCTCCTTAGGCGACCACGCAAAGCACTTCACCACCAACCCCGGAGGCCCGCGCCTTACGGTCGGTCATGACGCCTTTGGAAGTCGAGAGAATTGCCACGCCGAGCCCGTTCATGACGCGCGGTATGTCCTCCTTGCCCTTGTAAATGCGTAGGCCGGGCCGACTGATGCGATCAATGCGATCAATCACTGGCTTGCCGGAGTAGTATTTCAACGCAATAGTCAACTCCGCCTTGCCTGACTCTTCGCGAACCGCGAAATCATCGATGTATCCCTCGTCCTTCAAGACGCTGGCGATCGAGATCTTCAGCTTCGAAGACGGCATCGCAACCTGGCCTTTTTCGGCAGCTTGCGCGTTACGTATGCGGGTCAGCATATCGGCGATGGGATCGCTCATGCTCATGCTTGATTCTCCTAACCTTGTCCGTTCGCCTTACCAGCTGGCCTTGACGAGGCCGGGGACCTCGCCGCGCATCGCCACTTCGCGCAGTTTGTTGCGCCCAAGACCAAACTTTCGAAACGTACCGCGAGGCCGCCCCGTCAAACTACAGCGATTGCGCAAACGGGTCGGATTTGCATTGCGCGGAAGTTGCTGCAATTGCTGCCGCGCTTCCATGCGTTCTTCGTCGGACCGCCTTGAGTCGTTGATGGTCGCCTGCAAGGCCTTGCGCTTCGGCTGGTATTTCTTGACCAGTTGTTCGCGCTTCACCTGACGATTGATGAGTGAAAGTTTAGCCATCTAGAGCGTCCTATACCTTGAACGGAAATCTGAAGGCCGCAAGCAGCGCACGCGCGTGCTCATCGTTCTTCGCCGAGGTCGTAATACTTATGTTCATGCCGCGAATCGCGTCGATCTTGTCGTACTCGATTTCAGGAAATATGATCTGTTCCCTGACACCGATGTTGTAATTGCCGCGACCGTCGAACGAACGCCCAGAAATACCACGGAAGTCACGCACGCGGGGCAACGCGATCGTGACGAAGCGATCGATGAACTCGTACATCCGCTCACCACGCAGGGTCACCATGCAGCCGATCGGATAACCTTCGCGGATCTTGAAGCCCGCGATTGCTTTCTTCGACTTTGTCACTACGGGTTTTTGCCCGGCGATCTTGGTCATGTCACCTACGGCATGATCCATGACTTTCTTGTCCGCAACCGCCTCGGAAACGCCCATGTTGAGGGTCACCTTGGTGATTCGCGGCACTTCCATGACGGACTTGAATCCAAACTTACCCATCAGATCAGGAACGATCTGGTCTTTATACTGCTGTTGCAGGCGCGCCATCCTGGTTACCTCTCGCGTGCTTACTTGACGTCGACTTGGACGCCGTTGGACCGAAAAATCCGAACCTTGCGCTTGTCATCGAGCACCTTGAAACCCACGCGATCCGCCTTTTGGGTCGCGGGATTGAAAATTGCCACATTCGACATGTCGATCGGCATTGTCTTGTCGCTCACGCCGCCGGTCTGTCCCTTCATCGGGTTCGGCTTGGTGTGCTTCTTGACGATATTGATGCCCTCGACCACAAGATGGGTCTCGTCGACACGCTTGAGCACCGTGCCTCGCTTGCCTTTGTCACGACCGGCGAGAACGATGACGTCGTCACCACTGCGGATCTTGTCCATTAAAGAACCTCCGGCGCCAGGGACACGATCTTCATGAAGCGCTCGGTGCGCAACTCGCGCGTGACCGGCCCGAAGATACGCGTCCCGATGGGTTCGAGTTTCGCATTGAGAAGGACAGCGGCATTGCCGTCGAACTTGATCAAGGAGCCGTCGCTGCGCCGCACGCCCTTGGCAGTACGAACCACGACAGCGCTGTAGACTTCGCCCTTCTTGACCCTGCCTCGCGGAGCCGCGTCCTTGATCGATACCTTGATGATGTCGCCGATTGATGCATAGCGACGCTTCGAGCCGCCAAGGACCTTGATGCACATGACGGAACGCGCGCCTGTGTTGTCGGCCACGCCTAACCTGGACTGCATTTGAATCATGATTCACCCTTATCCAACTTTACCCAGCGTAGCGATCACGCCGGTCAGTTTTGGAGCCCGTACGGGCAATGTGTCGCGAACTGCGCGCAGCGGTTAAGCCCGCGGAGATGACTTTTCGGCCGAAAGCCGAAGAAAGTCAGAGAAGCCCCCTAATATAGCCTGATCCCAAGAATACCGCAAGGCCAAATATACTTTTAAATCTCCCGGGTCTTGGTAACAAGGCGCGAGACCTTCCAGGCCTTGGTTTTGGAAATCGGAGCGGTTTCAACAATTTCGACCGTATCTCCGAGTTTGAATTCATTGTCCTCGCTATGGGCATGAATCTTTTTCGAACGCGTTATGTACTTGCCGATCACGGGATGCTTCACCCTGCGTTCAACCAAAACGGTCACGGTCTTGTTCATCTTGTCGCTCACCACGCGACCGACGAGGGTTCGCTTCAGGGCGGTCTTGGCAGGAGCGGTGGTTTGGGCAGCTTGATTCATGCGGAATACTCCCTAATCAGACCTTCTTCGATTGTGCTTCGCGCATTACTGTGCGCACTCGCGCGATGTCGCGGCGGGTTTTCTTGATCTGGCTGTTATTGGTCAATTGCTGAGTGGCGGCCTGCATGCGTAGCGAAAACTGCGCCCGCAGCAAATCCTGCAACTCTTTGGACAGCGCGCCCTCATCCTTGATGCGCAAGTCGCTGGCTTTCATATTCTTGCCTCCTGGTCAGGCGCCGACTTGGCGGCTGACAAAAGTGGTCGCTATCGGCAACTTGGCAGCCGCCAGACGAAACGCCTCTCGCGCCAGAATCTCGTCGACGCCGTCCATTTCGTAAAGCACTTTCCCCGGCTGAATTTCAGCCACATAAAACTCCGGATTTCCCTTGCCGTTGCCCATGCGAACCTCTGCAGGCTTGGAAGAAATCGGCTTGTCGGGAAAAATGCGTATCCAAATCCGCCCACCACGCTTGATATGACGCGTCATGGCTCGACGTGCGGCCTCTATCTGGCGCGCTGTCAGACGCCCGCGGCCCACTGCCTTGAGCCCAAAGTCACCGAACGACACCTTGGTGCCGCGCGTGGCAATGCCCTTGTTGCGGCCCTTTTGTTCCTTGCGGTATTTGCGGCGTGCAGGTTGCAACATTCTCAATTACTCCTTCGTGCCGTCGGTAGCCGGCGACGCAGCCTTGCGAACCCGCTTGGCCGGCGCCTTCGCGGCCTCTTCGACGGGTTTCGCCGACTCGGGGGACGGTTCCGGTTTCATATCCTCTCCTGCACGGGCAACGCGTTTACGCGGAGCCTTGGTCGCTGCAGGCTTTGTATCAACCGCCGGCCTTGGTGTGCGACGCGGCTTGCGATCCGGTGCAGGTTCCATTTCCGCCGCAGGAGACGCCAGGGGCTGCTCGTTTTTGCCGAGCATGTCTCCCTTGTAGACCCATACCTTGATGCCGATCACGCCATATGTGGTCCGCGCTTCGCCAAAGCCGTAATCGATGATCGCACGCAGGGTGTGCAATGGAACACGCCCTTCACGGTACCATTCGCAACGCGCGATCTCGATGCCGTTGAGACGGCCGGACGACATGATCTTGATGCCTTGCGCACCTAGGCGCATCGCGTTCTGCATAGACCGCTTCATGGCGCGTCGAAACATGATACGCTTCTCGAGTTGTTGCGCGATCGAGTCCGCGATAAGCTGCGCATCCAATTCGGGCTTGCGGATCTCTTCGATGTTGACATGCACTGGCACACCGAGCATGCGGTTGAGATCGCTCTTGAGTACCTCGATGTCCTCACCCTTCTTGCCGATTACCACACCCGGACGTGCCGAGAAAACGGTAATGCGGGCGGTCTTGGATGGCCGTTCTATCAGCACTCGGCCCACAGAAGCGTGCGCCAGCTTGCGCTTGAGATACTCGCGTACCTTGATATCCTCGCCGAGCATGTTGGCAAAGTCGCGATTGCCGGCGTACCAGCGTGAACCCCAGTCGCGAGTAACGCTCAGGCGAAACCCGGTTGGGTGAATTTTCTGTCCCATCGCGACCCCTTACTTTTTGCCGTCGCCAACCGTCAAGTAGACGTGGCATGTTTGTTTGCTGATGCGGTTGCCGCGGCCCTTGGCACGCGCAGTGAAACGCTTGAGGACCATACCTTTTTCAACATAGATGGTCTTCACCTTGAGCTCGTCGATATCGGCTCCGTCGTTGTGCTCGGCATTCGCGATCGCCGATTCCAGCACCTTCTTGATGATCACGGCGCCTTTTTTGGGACTGAATGCAAGCAGATTCAGCGCCTTTTCGACCGCCATACCGCGGATCTGATCGGCAACCAGTCGGCCCTTCTGAGCCGAAAGGTGGGCACCACGCAGGGATGCAGAAGTTTCCATCGTCATGCCTCGCTATTTCTTGCCGGCCATGTTGGCCTTCTTGTCCGCCGGATGCCCCTTGAACGTGCGGGTCAACGCGAACTCTCCCAACTTGTGCCCGACCATGTTTTCCGAGATGTACACCGGAATATGCTGCTTGCCGTTATGCACCGCGACCGTAAGCCCGATGAAATCCGGCAGTATGGTTGAGCGGCGCGACCAGGTCTTGATCGGCCTCTTGTCCTTGGTCGCCTGCGCAGTCTCGATTTTCCTCACGAGATGCGCATCAACAAAGGGGCCCTTCTTTACGGAACGTGCCATGACTTAGCCCTCTTTACTTCTTGTGACGGCGCTGCACGATCATGCTCGTCGTGCGCTTGTTCTTGCGGGTCCGGTACCCCTTGGTTTTCAGGCCCCAGGGACTCACCGGATCGCGACCGGCCGCGGTCTTGCCTTCGCCACCCCCATGCGGATGATCGACCGGATTCATTGCTACGCCGCGAACTGTTGGACGGATACCACGCCAGCGTTGCGCGCCTGCCTTGCCGATCTGCCGCAGGGAATGCTCTTCGTTGCCGACCTCACCAATGGTGGCACGACATTCGATGTGAACCCTGCGAATCTCGCCCGAACGCAACCGCAACTGCGCGTAGCTGCCTTCGCGCGCCAGGAGTTGCACCGATGTACCCGCGGAACGCGCCAGCTGGGCACCCTTGCCGGGAAGCATTTCGATGCAATGAATCGTCGATCCCACAGGAATATTGCGAATCGGCAATGCGTTGCCTGCCTTGATCGGCGCCTCCGGCCCTGATACAAGACTCGCGCCTTCAGCGATACCTTTGGGCGCAATGATGTAACGACGCTCACCGTCGGCATAGCAGAGCAAAGCCAGATGCGCGCTGCGATTGGGATCGTATTCGATACGTTCCACACGCGCCGCGATGCCGTCCTTGTCACGCCGGAAATCAACCAGGCGATAGTGCTGCTTGTGCCCACCGCCCAAGTGCCGGGTCGTTATATGACCGTTGTTGTTTCGACCCGCTGTCTTGGTCTGCTTTTCCACCAGCGCGTCTACGGGCCGCCCTTTGAAGAGGTTGGGCGTTACCACCCTGACTACACCGCGACGGCCGGGTGAAGTAGGCTTGAGTTTGACCAATGCCATGTTATGCAGTCTCCGCGAGATTCAGGTCGCTGCCTTCTTTGAGGCAAACATAGGCCTTTTTCCAGTTGCGGCGGCGTCCGATAAACCGGCCAAAGCGCTTTTGCTTGCCTTTGACATTGAGTACCTGAACGGCGGCAACTTCCACCTTTTGCAGCTTGAACATTGCCTCAACCGCGTCCTTCACGTCGGCCTTGGTCGCGTCGGCCGCGACCCTGAAGACGATCTGGCGCAGCTTGTCGGCCACCATGGTGCTCTTCTCCGAAACAATCGGAGCGAGCAATACCAGTGGCAAGCGGTCCTTGCTGTAGTTGTTCATGCGAAGATCTCCTTCACCTTCTCGATCGCAGCCTTGGTGATCAACACCTTGTCGAAATGCACCAACGACACCGGATCGGCGCGAGCCACATCGACGACAGCCGCATGAATCAGATTGCGCGAAGCCAGGTAAAGGTTCTCGTCTACGGTATCGGTGATCAACAGAACCGATTCGAGCCCCATACCCTTGATTTTCAGGGCGAACTGCTTGGTCTTCGGCGAGTCGACGACGAAGTTCTCGACTACGGCAATTCGATCTTCACGAGCCAGTTGCGACAGGATGGAACACATACCTGCCCGATACATCTTGCGGTTGACCTTGTGGCTGAAGTTTTCGTCTGGCGAGTTCGGGAAGATCCGACCACCTCCGCGCCATAGCGGGCTCGAGGTCATGCCGGAGCGCGCGCGACCGGTGCCTTTTTGACGCCACGGCTTCTTGGTCGAGTGCTTGACTTCTTCGCGGTCTTTCTGCTTGCGATTGCCGCTGCGCGCATTGGCCTGGTATGCAACCACTACCTGATGCACCAGCGCCTCGTTGTAGTCGCGCGCAAAGACTGTATCAGGCGCGGTAACGTTACCGGTTGCCTGACCTTGTGCATCCAGAAGTTTGAGTTCCATCGTCAGGCTCCTCTCACTGCTGGGGTGACAACGATGTGTCCATTGTCATGGCCGGGTATCGATCCCCTGACCAAAATCAGACCTCGCTCGACATCCACACGAGCGACCGTCAGATTCTGCGTAGTGCGCGTTACGGCACCGAGATGCCCCGCCATTCGTTTTCCGGGAAACACCCGACCAGGATCCTGTGCCATGCCGATCGACCCAGGCACATTGTGGGAGCGCGAGTTACCGTGGGAGGCGCGATTCGACGAAAAATGGTGGCGCTTGATCACACCGGAAAAGCCCTTTCCGATGGAAGTGCCTTGAACGTCGACTTTCTCGCCAACCTTGAACAGATCCGGGCTGATCTTGCCGCCCACCTGATATGCCGCGAGTTGGTCGGCAGCGACCCGGAATTCCTTGAGGATGGATCCAGCCTCAACGCCTGCCTTGGCCATATGGCCTGCCAGAGGCTTGCCTACGCGCGACGCGCGGCGGACGCCGAATGCGACCTGAATGGCCGCATAGCCATCCGAATCAGGCGATTTGATTTGGGTCACACGGTTGTTCGACACATCCAAGACCGTCACTGGAACGGCATCGCCGTCCGCAGTGAAGATGCGGGTCATGCCGACCTTGCGCCCAACAAGGCCTAACCTTGCTGACGTGGTCACTTGTTATCTCCTACCCCAGCTGCGATTGGCCGGGCTGAATAAACACTGGGAACTGCCGCCACATCGAGCAGCGGGCATTTCGCCGGAAAGCCGATCAGTATACTTCGACTGAGCCTAACCTGCAAGAGGAGTAATGAAAATCCTCGATGGATTGATCACTGCAACTTGATCTCCACGTCAACGCCCGCGGGAAGGTCGAGCTTCATCAAGGCATCAACTGTCTTGTCGGTCGGGTCGACGATGTCCATCAGGCGCACGTGGGTACGCATCTCGAACTGGTCGCGCGAAGTTTTGTTGACATGTGGGGAACGCAATACATCGTAGCGCTGAATCCGGGTCGGCAGCGGCACCGGCCCGCGCACGACCGCGCCGGTGCGCTTGGCTGTATCGACAATCTCCAGTGCAGACTGATCGATCAGGCGATAGTCGAACGCCTTGAGGCGGATACGAATTTTTTGGCTTTGCATGAAGAATCCTTAAAGAGCAAGGCTGGTGGTCTGCGCCAACCGATTGTGAATGTTCAAACCGTAGTGCACGCGCACTCCGGGGTTGCTGCTGTTCGTGCCGGGAGACGCGCACCGGAATCCGCCGACTCCCGCACGGACTTCTGCCCAATCCCTACTGAATGACTTTGGCGACGACGCCGGCACCGACGGTGCGGCCGCCTTCGCGAATGGCGAAGCGCAAGCCCTGCTCCATCGCAATCGGCGCAATCAAGGTCACCACCATCTTGGTGTTGTCCCCCGGCATGATCATCTCGGTGCCTTCGGGCAACTCCACGCTCCCGGTCACATCGGTCGTCCGGAAGTAAAACTGCGGTCGGTAATTGTTGAAAAACGGCGTGTGACGCCCGCCCTCTTCCTTCGACAGCACATACACTTCGCACTCAAACTTGGTGTGCGGATTGATCGAGCCCGGCTTGGCCAGCACTTGCCCGCGCTCCACTTCTTCGCGCTTGGTGCCACGCAACAGCACACCCACGTTGTCGCCCGCCTGACCCTGGTCCAGCAGCTTGCGGAACATCTCCACTCCCGTGCACACGGTCTTGGCTGTCGCCTTCAGGCCCACGATCTCCAGCTCTTCGCCCACCTTGACAATGCCGCGCTCCACCCGCCCGGTCACCACCGTGCCTCGGCCGGATATCGAGAATACGTCCTCGATCGGCAGCAGGAACGGCCCGTCTATCGCCCGCTTGGGCTCCGGAATGTAGGTGTCGAGCGCATCCGCCAGCTTCATGATCGCGCCCTCGCCCATCTCGCCCTTGTCGCCTTCCAGCGCCAGCTTCGCCGAGCCAATGATGATCGGCGTATCGTCCCCAGGAAACTCGTATTTCGACAGCAGTTCCCGCACTTCCATTTCAACAAGTTCCAGCAACTCCTTGTCGTCAACCATGTCCGCCTTGTTCATGAACACGATGATGTACGGCACCCCCACCTGCCGCGCCAAAAGGATGTGCTCGCGCGTCTGCGGCATCGGCCCGTCCGCGCTCGATACCACCAAAATCGCGCCGTCCATCTGCGCCGCCCCGGTAATCATGTTCTTGATGTAGTCCGCATGCCCCGGGCAGTCAACATGCGCGTAGTGCCGGTTCTTGGTCTCGTATTCCACATGCGCGGTGTTGATCGTGATCCCCCGCGCCTTCTCTTCCGGCGCCGCGTCAATCTGGTCGTAGGCCTTCGCCTCACCACCAAACTTCGCCGACAGCACCGTCGTGATCGCCGCCGTCAACGTCGTCTTCCCGTGATCCACGTGTCCTATCGTCCCTACATTCACATGCGGCTTCGTCCGCTCAAACTTGCTCTTGGCCATGATTACCTACCCGAAAAAGAACCAAACCGGATCACTATGCGAAGCGCGCCTACCCGCGGCGCCCGACACCCGAAACTGATGGTGCCCATGATGTGGATTGAACACATGACCTCTCCCTTACCAAGGGAGTGCTCTGCCACTGAGCTACATGGGCCTTTCTACCGCAACTACCTTTCAGACCGCGCCGCGTTGCCGCCGATGGAGCGGGTGAAGGGAATCGAACCCTCGTCGTAAGCTTGGAAGGCTTCTGCTCTACCATTGAGCTACACCCGCAAACTACGCCACCTTCACGTGCCGCAAAAAGTCGGCGAGCAAGCGCGCTGGTGGTGGGGGCTGGATTCGAACCAGCGTACTCGTTAGAGGGCAGATTTACAGTCTGCTGCCATTAACCACTCGGCCACCCCACCGAAGCGAACCTCAAATTATCGTGGATTTCTGACCAGGGGTCAAGCTTTCCGCGGTTCTTGGCAAATCTGCGGGCGTGCGGACGACTCACAACCGAATCAACGACTTGGCGCGCGCACCATACAGGCCCACCCTGCCAGGTTACGCCTCGACCGCGTTGCGGAACAACAACGGGTGCTTCAACGGATTTCACCCGTAAACCCAATGCGGAGCCGATGTTGCGTCCCCCTGGCCCTAAAATCGGTCCATGAACGCGCTTTCAATTCTCAATCGGGTTTTCGGCTTCCCGGCGTTTCGGGATCGGCAAGCCGACATCATCGAGCATGTCGCCGATGGTGGCGACGCCCTCGTACTGATGCCAACCGGAGGCGGAAAATCCCTTTGTTATCAAGTACCTGCCTTGATGCGGGCAGGCTGCGCGGTGGTGGTGTCGCCGCTGATCGCCTTGATGCAGGATCAGGTGGCCGCCTTGACCGAGGCGGGCGTCGACGCGGCGGCGCTCAACTCCTCACTTGACAGCGCGGCAGCCGCTGCGGTCGAGCGCAGATTCGCCGCCGGGTCGCTCAGCTTGCTCTATGTGGCGCCCGAACGCCTGATGACACCGCGCTTCTTGGCTTTGCTCGAGCGTTCGCAGATCGCTCTTTTCGCTATCGATGAAGCGCATTGCGTTTCGCAGTGGGGACACGATTTTCGCCCCGAATACATCGAATTGTCGATACTGCACGAACGCTTTCCCGCGATACCGCGCATCGCCCTTACCGCCACGGCGGACGAGATTACCCGGCGCGAAATCATCACGCGCTTGAAGCTTGAGGACGCACGTGTCTTCATTTCGAGCTTCGATCGTCCGAACATCCGCTATACGGTGGTTGAAAAGCAGGCACCGCGCGAACAACTGCTCGATTTCATCGAAAACCGGCATGCCGGGGATTCCGGCATTGTTTATTGCCTTTCCCGCAAGAAGGTCGAGGAAACCGCAACCTGGCTTGCCGCTCGCGGCATCGATGCGCTTCCCTATCACGCCGGCCTTGACACCGCAGTGCGCGCAAGCCACCAAACCCTGTTTGTCAACGGCGAAGGCATGGTGATGACCGCCACCATTGCCTTCGGCATGGGCATCGACAAGCCGGACGTTCGCTTTGTTGCACATCTCGACCTGCCCAAGAGCATCGAGGCCTACTATCAGGAAACCGGTCGCGCTGGACGCGATGGGCAGCCGGCGGATGCCTGGATGGCCTACGGCCTGGCCGACGTGGTTCAGCAGCGCCGCATGATCGAAGAGTCGGAGGCCGACGACGCATTCAAGCGGGTGTCGCGCGTCAAACTCGATGCGCTGGTCGGTCTTGCGGAAAGCGCCGGATGCCGGCGCGTGCGCCTGCTCAACTATTTTGACGAAGCCAGTGAGCCGTGCGGCAATTGCGACAATTGCCTTGCTCCACCCACCGTGGTGGACGCGACCGAAGCCGCGCAAAAGGCCCTGTCGGCGGTGTTTCGCACCGGCCAGCGCTTCGGGGCCGTGCACCTGATCGACGTTCTGCGCGGCAAGCCGACCGACCGCGTTCGCCAATTCGGGCATGACGCGCTCAAGACCTTCGGCGTTGGCGCCGACTGGAGTGAAACCCAGTGGCGCTCTCTGTTCCGGCATTTGGTCGCCAGCGGGCACTTGGTGGTCGACACCGAAGCCTACGGCGCGTTCAAGCTCACCGCCACCGCGCGCGCGGTGCTCAAGGGGGAAACGCAGGTCGCATTGCGCGAGCAAGCCCCTGGGACGCAACCGAAGCGGCGCCGCACAAAGTCTGGCACGACTGCGCAAAACACTCGTCCAGCGGATCCGGGCAGCGCCGGTTTGCTTGCCAAATTGCGCGCCTGGCGCCTTGCCACCGCCCAACAGCATGGGGTTCCCGCGTTCGTGATCTTTCACGACAGTACCTTGGCCGAGATCGCGCACAGAATCCCGCGCAGTCTCGATGAACTCGGCGAAATACCGGGCATTGGGGTCAAAAAACTCGAACGCTACGGAAGCGAACTGCTGGAGTTGGCGCGCTGACGAATCCGAACAGCGTTCCTTGGAGACTTAGGTGTAGGTTGCGGCGGCAAATGCAAAGCGTAGCTGTCGCGCAAGATCCGGCTCACGGATTTTTGGACGACCAGCCTACTCATTGATAATTTAAGGGTTTTCCCGCAAGAAACGACTAAGCGACTGCTCGCGTATTGCGCACTCGCACATAACCAGCCAAAATCCCGTCCGACGTAGCGCTACAAACAAAACATACCCTTTGGCTGCTTCAGTCGAACCAGGGAGTCCGGAGACAGTCATGCTTGGTACTCGATTCCACAGCGCAGGGTTTGCACCACAGGCGACGAGCGGTGCCGGCCTTGCACGCGGCGATACGGTGCCGGTAATGTTCTGGGACGGTGTGGCGCGCCGCGGCAATCAGGTGGCGTTGCGCCAGAAGGATTTCGGCATCTGGAAGCCGATGTCCTGGACCGCGATCGGCGAGATCGTGCGCGAAGTGGCGATGGGCCTCGCGGCCCTGGGCTACCAGCCCGGCGAAGTCGCTTCAGTGTTGTCCAACACCA
>Ga0163146_10000320_pt1 | contig 67621 bp, 44 predicted proteins | sample OliLakLV19MP7G1_FD_148648 | JGI IMG/M metagenome (GOLD analysis project Ga0163146, IMG submission 148648) | Freshwater microbial mat bacterial communities from Lake Vanda, McMurdo Dry Valleys, Antarctica - Oligotrophic Lake LV.19.MP7.G1 | ecosystem: Environmental > Aquatic > Freshwater > Lake >... | reverse complement strand
CGAGATGCGTCACGGGGGTAGGGGGCGGTGCGCTCGCGTGCGGCGTCACGGCGCGCCGGTCGCCGTCAGAGCGCGACGCTGGCGGAGTTTTCTGCGCGCTTCATACTTGATGAATAATCCGGGCTAGCTGTCTGCACAAGCGGATCACGCGGCGAGATGGGCACTCGATTGGCAGATCGTGGATCACGTCGCCACGCAATCGCCAGATCGGCGATGCGTCATCCGACGCGTGCCGGTCCATGATCCGGACACCTGATTGTGAAAATCCGCAATCTGCGGATCTCTGGATCACCTAACGAGGCGTTGCCGGGTCAAGCGGCCCCGCTGCGGCAGCCGGTGCGGGCGGCGAGGCTGGGACCGACTGCTTCTGCGCCGCGGCAGTCGCCATCATCCCTTCCCACTGCTGGCGGCGGGCCGCCTTGATCGCGATGGCCGCGATGAATGCGAAGAGCACCATCGCCAGCGAATACACCACCTGCAAGCGGATCCCGTGCGTGAGGACGAGCGCCGCGAGCGCGGTTCCCAGGATCGAGAAGGCGAGCGTGATCCCGTACAGCGCGAAGACGGCCTTCTTCACCCCGCCGAGCGCTCGCCGGAGCTGGTGATGAATGTGATTCGAATCAGCGGTCGAGAACGGAACGCCGGCGAGCTTGCGGCGCACGATCGCGAGCAGCGTGTCCATGATCGGCAGCGCGAAGATGATCAGCCCGGCGATCACGAGGTGCGTCTCGCCTTCGGCGCCGAACATGAGAATCACGACGACGGAGAGGTATCCGAGCAGCAGGCTGCCGCAGTCACCGAGGAATATCACCGCGGGGTTGAAGTTCCATGGCAGAAAGCCGAGCACCGCACCGAGTGTTGCGAGACAGATCACGATCCGCGCACCGGCGAGTGAGGTTGTGGGATCGGCGGCCGTGTTCAGTGTTGCCATCAGCAGGCTGACGGCGAGGAAGCCGATCATCATGATGGCGATCACCCCGGACAGCAGGCCGTCGAGTCCGTCGATGAGATTCGTCGCGTTGCACCCGCCGAGGACAAAGATTGCGATGATCGCTGTGCCGACCCAGTAGTACAGCTGCGCGTTGTGAATCTCCATGCCGGCGACAGAAAGCAGCAGTGCGTCCGACGGTCCGAGGAAATGCACCAGCGCGCCTTCCGCGACGCGCACGCCGACGTTTTCCATCGCGAGCGCCGCGGCCGCGACGAGTTGTCCGGCAATCTTGAGCCGCGGATCCCAGCCCCACGTGTCATCCGCCAGGCCGGTGAACGTGATCACCAGAATGCCGAGCACCACAGCCATTGGCACGGGTGCGTAGTGGCCGGCGGGACCCTTCATGAGAAACAGGCTGTACATGATCGCCGTGATCAGCCCGGCAAACACGGCGAAGCCGCCGAGATACGCGATCGGGAACTTGTGCAACTTGCGCGTCTGATCCGGCTTGTCGATGATCTCCAACCACACTGCAACGCGGCGCACGATTGGGGTGGCGAGCAGCGTCACCACGAACGCGACAAGAAATACCGGCGCGTAGCTGTTCAGGAATTCCAGCGCGCGAAACGGCATATCGGTGCCGGCGGCCAAGGCCGGATCACCGGGCGAGCTGGCATCAACCGTCCTGATCGGAGGGAGCTGCGCCAAGGTCATGCAGAGGAATGGCAGCAATCCGCTCATTCGTGCCGCCCTCCGCGAGCTGCCTGCGCGACAGCGGTCGCCGGTGCCTTCGGTCGTCCGAGCTCGGGGGCGTCCGCTTCAGGCCTGGCGCGGAACTCGTCGGCAATATCGAGGATCGTCTGGACGAGCGAAATCTTCGGTGCAAAGTTTACGGCGGCGCGCACCCGGCGCAGATCGGGTTGACGGACGAGCAGATCATCGAACCCGGCCGCAAACGCCTCAACGTACGGCACGAGCCGCACCGACGACGAGCTCCCGAGCGTCGTCCGGACGAGGTCCGCAAGTGCCCCGATCGAGATCGGCTCGTCGCGTCCGAGATTGAAGACACGCCCGGCGTTTCGGCTGTCGGCGAGAAGTTTCGCGAGCGCCGGCACCGAGTCGCGCGCATCGCAGAAGCAGCGGCTCTGCGTGCCGTCGCCGTGCACCTCGAGCGGTTCGTTGCGCAGCGCAGCCTTTACGAATCGTGGAAGTACCATGCCGTAGCGGCCCACTTGCCGCGGACCGACGGTGTTAAAAAAACGCACAATCGTGACTGGCAGGTGATGGGTCGCGTGGTACGCGAGGGCGAGGTATTCGTCGATCGCCTTGGAGCATGCGTAGCTCCAGCGCGACAGTGTTGTCGGACCGTACGTGACATCGTCGTCTTCGCTGAACGGCGTCTTGGTGCTCTTGCCGTACACCTCGCTCGTGGACGCAAGGAGCAGCGGCACGCGCGCTTCGCCCGCGAACCGCAGCGCTGCGCTCGTTTCATGCACGTTCGTTTCAATCGTGCGGATCGGCTCCTCAATGACGAGCCGCACGCCGACCGCTGCGGCCAAGTGATACATCTCGCTGAACTGGCGGGGGTCCAGCGACGGCAGCGCGGAGCTCACGTCGCGCGTGATGACGCGCAGCCGCGACGACGCGACCGCTTGGTCGAGGTTCTCGAGACGTCCCGTCGACAGATTGTCAATGACCGTGACGCTGTCGCCGCGCGCCAGCAGATGCTCGACGAGGTGCGAGCCGATGAAGCCCGCACCACCGGTCACAAGCGAAGCGCGTGGAGAACCTGCGGACGTCATGGGAATGCTCGAATTGAAACCGATCACTTCCCGCTGGAGTATCCAGCCATCGCTTCATAGTTCTTGCGGAAGTATCCCCCGGCGGTGTTGCGCGGACGATTGAACACGATGCCGACAAACTGGCTGGGCATGTCGTTCAGCTGGGCAATGAGGCGCGACACCAGTCCGCGCTGCTCTTGGAATGCACGAACGACGAGCACGGTTGCATCGACCTTGGCTGCGAGAATCATCGCGTCACCGGCGACGATCGCCGGCGGTGCGTCGATCACGACGATGTCGAACATCGACTTGGCCTGAGCGAGGAAGTCATCAGCAGCCGCGGTTGCAAGCCGCTCGAAAACGCGATGCTCGGGCGAGCCGGCGCCGATGAGATAAATCTGCTCGCTCACTTCGGTGATGACATCCTCGATCTTCGCCTTGCCCGCAAGCACGTCGCCAAGACCAATAGTCGTATTGACGCCGAGCGCCTTTCCGAGCGTCGGTCGACGCAGATCGGCGTCGACCAGCAGTACACGACGGCCGCTCGACGCGATCGATTCGGCGAGGTTCGTGATGATTGCGGTCACGCCGGCACCCGGCAGTCCGCCGATGACGAGCAGCGTCTTGTGACCGCGCATGTGTTTCTGCACGTGGCTCGCAGTCTGCCGCAGGCTTTCCGCGAGCACCGACTGCGGCGCTTCGCGGATGGCGTTCTCCGCCCGCTTGACGCCGGTTGGGTCGTCTGCGACATCGGGGATCACGCCAAGCAGGCGACCATGCATGCCCGCCAGATCGCTGGCGTACCGAACCCGCTGGTCCAGAACTTCACGCAGGAACGCGACCCCGAGGACGCTCACCAGTCCGAGCAGAGCACCGAGCGGCACCATGATGGTCCACTTGGGAAAGCTGCGCTCGCGCGGGGTCAACGCCCGCTGCGCGATCGTGACAGCCCGCGCATCCTCGCGAGCTTTCAACGAGTTCAGCTGGTTCATCACGTCGAGCATCTTCGACCGCTGCTCCTCCATGCGTCTTTGCCGTTCAGTCATCTGATTCAGTTGGGCTGAGGCGGCTGTGAAGTCCTTCAGGCGAAGCTCCTGCTTCGCGAAATCCTCTTCGTAGCTTCTGAGAAGCTCTGCCATCGTTTCGGACCGATCGCCGAACAGCTTGAGGTCGGCGGTGAGGTTCCGTCGCAGCACCTTCTTCAGTTCAACGTCGTGCTCCTGCTCGACCGCGTTCACCGTGCGCTGGGCGCCGATGTACTCGCGATGGTCTGGTGTGAACTTCTTCGCTGCCAGATCGAGGCTGATTCTCACATCCTTGAGCGATGAGTTGATGCGCTGGACGACCGGATCCTCTTCCGCAGTCCGCACGTCTTCAGCGCTCGGCGCCATGGTGCCCTGGAGCTTCGCCCATGCCTGGTTCCTTTGGCTGATCGCCACCGACAGCTGTCCCTTGGTTTCGTTCATCCGCCGGCCGGTGTCGTCCATGCGCTGGACGATGTCGCCCGCGCCTCCGTCCCTGGACCCCATGTTGTTCTTGGAGATGAACTCGAAAATCTGGTCAGCGAGGCTCTTCAGATCGCTATCGAGGTTCTTCGCGGTACTGGAGAACACGTCGCTGTTCTGTGTGAAGCGTCGATCATCCTCCGACTTACGAACTTCGATATACGTGTCCGCGACGGCGTTCAGGACGATGGGCACGTCGGCGTCGACATTTGTCGACCATGAGAGCGAGAAGTACTGAGTACGCTTCTGAAAACCCGCGCGCAGCTCCCGTTCCAAGGCGTCGACGGCGAGGTCCGCCACGAACTGACCGTCCTGCTTGAACTTGTTGCACCATTCGGTGTTCTCGATGTCTCGTTTGCGGATCGCCTTGAGGAGCAGCTCGCGGCTGGTGAGCCGCGATGCTTCGGTCTGGGCAAGTCGCTCGACCGTCTCCTCGTTGCGAGAATCTCCTGCCACGATGTCGTCCGGATTGGTGATCGCATGCCGCAGTTCGAAGAGCACCCGGCCTGAGTAGAGCGGATAGGTGCGGTCGAAGACCATCTTCGCGCCGGCTCCGCAGAGCACGCCGATCACGACGCCGATCACGATCTTCCACTGGTTCTGGCGGAGGACTCGAATCGGATCAATGCGGATTCCGGGCTGCACCACCGGCACAGCAGAGCGAGGTCCTGAACGGTCGGCGGATGGTTTCTGGGCGGCGGTTGTCATCGCAATTTCCTGCTGTCCGTGCTCGGTGTGCGCATTCGTCGGGTCCCACTCGTCGGGTCAGTGCGTCGGGGTGTTCGAAACGGATCAGCTGGCGGTGGAATGGCGATCATCGGAGCTGCTCGAGAATGGTGTTGATCCGCTTCTGAAGCGTCGCGTCGGGCTTCAGATCGCCAGCCCGCTTGATGTGGGTCATCGCCTCGTCCTTCCGTTCCGTGGCGATCAGAATCTCTGCCATGTGGACATTGGCGCTTGCGGATTCAGCGAGTCGCAGCGATGTCTCGATGGAGGTCCGCGCTGTGTCCAGATCGCCGCTCTTGAACTGCACGTATCCGAGCGTGTCCCAGTATTCCGCGCGCTGCGGCGCCAGGCGCGTTGCAGTCAACGCCGGCTCGAGCCCTCGCTTGGGATCATCCGCACATTCCCCGCACAGATAGGCGAAGTTGTTCAGAATCGCAGACTCGCCCGGAAGTGCCTTGATCGCGGCAGCAAATGACTCAAGGGCGCCCTTGCAGTCGCCTTGTGTGTACTTGACGCTGCCGATGATGTCGTACATCCGCGCGGTGAGCGCAGGGTCCGCGCCGTCGTCGATCGTCAGAGCCTGCTGTGCGAGTTCCACAGCGCGGCTCTGGCCATCGGGACCACTTCCGAACCACATTTCCGACAGCCAGCGCAGATCGCGCAGATCGGGTTTTCCGCCTGTGATCTCGTACACGAACTTCTCCGCGTCCGCGGTCCGATTCACAAGATAGATCAGTCGAAGGTTGCCGTACCAGCTGTCGATGAGGCTGGGGTTCGACTGCTTGGCCGCAATGACACTCTTTGCGTACACGAACGCCGAACGCATCGACTCGAGTCCGCCGCGCATTTCGCCCGTGTGAATCAGCGCGACGCCGACGGCGCTCTGCAGATAGGGTGACATCGCGACCACATCGGGACGCGAGCGCAGTCCCGACAGCACCGCCGACCAGTCGGGCGGCTGCTTGCGGAGACGGAAGTCCGTGAGCCGCTGCAGGTACAGCGGATCGGGTCGAAGCTTGTCGGCCTGCTCGTACTCGACGATGGCCGCGTCAAGGTTGCCCATGGCAAATTCGACTTCGGCCAGCGACATGCGCCACTGCGGATCGTTCGGCGAAAGGCTCACAGCCTCCCGGGCGATTTCCACCGCCCGCGTCCACATCTGCAGCTCGAGCAGTGTCTTGATCAGATGGCGCCGACCTTCGGAGTTGGACGGCACGGCGCGCACGAAGCGCTCCAGTTCCTGTACCGCCCCGGCGGGATTCTGCTTGGCGAGCAGGAGATCTGCCTTCGCCATGGAGGCAGGCCAGTAGTCACCGCGAAGCTTCGTCGCGCGGTCCGCCGCAGCAAGCGCCGGGTCAAGCTTCGTTGTGTCGCCCGCGTCATACTGCTTGCGATACAGCGACGCCTCCTGCACTGGGATCACGGGATTGTTCGCAGCGAGCGCCTGTGCTTTCGCGAGCGCCGCCAGCCCGTCCTCCCACACCTTCACCGCTTCGGCTCGCTTGCCCTCCGCTTTGAGTCTGTCGCCTTCGCCTTCCGCGATGCTTGCTTCCAGCTGATAGACGACGACATCACGGTTCCCCGCCTCAGCAATCTTCTGCTTGGCGAGATCGAACTTGCCAAGGCGACCGTAGGCCTCCGCCATCCGCAACTTCAAACTGCGATCAGTCGACCGTTCGGCGACCCGCTCGAGATGGACGATGGCCCGCGCCCAGTCCGTCTTCTGAAACCAGTACTCCGCAAGGGAAGCGTCGGCCTCGCGAGTCGCATCGTCCTGCATCCGGACAGCGAAACTGAAAGCCTCCCCGGCGTCCTTGTTCTTGTTCAGTTCAACATAGTGCACGCCCAGTGCGATCCACATCTGTGATGTCGCACTGGCACCTGCTGCATAGATGAGATCTTTGAGCGTCTTTTCCGCTTCCGTGTACTTCCCCTGCCGACGGTATGTCGACGAGCGCAGCATCGCGAGTTCAATGCTTTGCGGCTCCTGTGCCATGAGCGAAGCAAATATGCGATCACTGCTCGCACGCCACGCATTGCGCACGAGTTCGAGTTCGCGCTCCTTGATGTTGGCGGCAAGACTGCGCCACTGCTGTTCGGTGTACTTCGGCTTGTCGGGTGAGTCGAGCGTCACATCTCTGTGCTCGGGCTGCAGGTCGGCAAGGAGCACCGCCGTCTTCATGGCGTTGCGACGGTCGCTCGGAACGATCGCGTAACGACCTTCGCGCATGAGCCGGGCCTTGCGGCGGTCGCCGATTTCAGCCTCGAGATCAAGCCACGACTCGCCGATGTCCAGATCGTCACCGGCAACACCACGCGCGTCGCGAAGAACGACGAGCGCCTGGTTCCGCTCTCCAGTCTGGATCAGCGTGCGCACGTACGGCTTCACCGCGTTCATATCGATCGGCTTGCGGCGATACGCCTCCGCGTAGCTCGCGACTGCGCCAGCCATGTCACCCCCCTGCTCGTACGCCGCACCGCGGAGTCGAAAGAGGTCGGCACTGTCATTGCCGCTCTCGATTGCCCTGGTGAGCGAGTCAACCGCAAGCCCCGGCTCGCCTTGCACGATTGATAGGCGGGCCTTGAAGAGCGGAGCAATCGTCGGGTCGCGCGCGGACTGTTCCGCTTGCGCGAGTATCGACTTCGCCGTGTCAAAATCCTTCGCCACGAGCGCTGTGGTGAATCGAAAATCGAGCATGGCGGGATGCGCCGGATCCGCCTGCATCGCCTTGTCTTTCCATTCGGCGGCCGCGGCCCGCAGCTGCGGAAGGAACGCACCTTGTGCCCTGGCCTCCTCAGGTCGCGTCGCGGTGAGCCGCCGAACCTCGCCTTCCGCCCCGTCGATCACCTGTTGCATGCGGATCGCAATCCACACCGTGCGATCCGGCTCCTGCGAATGCTGCTGAGTGACGGCGTCGACCACGCGACTGACCGGGTCATTGCTGGAGAGGAGGACAACCGTGCGCTGCAGCGCTGCGTTGCCCGGAGAGAGCGTGAGCCCCTGCTTGCACAGCGCGATCGCCTTGTCCGTGTTGCCTGCGGCCGCTTCAACGAACGCCAGCAGTGTGATCACCTCCACATCGGCGGGCGTCTCCTTGTGCATCGGTTCGAGAATCGCCCGGGCCTCGTCGAGCTTGCCGGAAGTACGAAGCTCGTCGGCGTTCTTCAGCTTCAGGAGGCGCGGATCATCAGCGTTGAGTGTGCCGCCGTCTCTGCCGCGCAGCGCTGCTGCGAGGAGGCGCGCAGCGCTCTGGCGATTCGGATCCCGTGCCGTCACCTGCGTGAGCGTCTTGACCGCCGCATCGAACTTGCCATTGAAGAGTTCAAGTCCACCGCGGCGCTCGAGCAATTCAATATTTTCTGGTGCCAGTTCCAGCCCCTTGTCAACGAGCCGCTGGGCCTCACCAGTCTCCTTCAAGCCTTCTTTCGCGGCTGACCAGAGCACGTACAGCTCCGAGTCGATCGTGCTGCCCTGCTTGGCGATCTCGGCGAACTTCGCGTCGGCGGTTCGATACTCCTCGCGCGCCAGAGCCAGCTTGCCTTCAGCGCGCAGAATCGAGGAGTCATCGGTGAGACCCACCGAGAGCTCGCGGATACGACCGGTCGCGGCGTCGAGCCGCTTCAATGAGGCATCGGCGGCCGCAGCATCCTTGCCGATCACTTTGCTCAGCCGTGTGAATTCGATGTCGAACAGCTGCTGAGCAGCCGCGACGCGCATCTCATCCTGCGACGCGCTCGCGAGACTGACCGTCGCCATCGGAGCATCGATGATCCTCATCGCTTCCGCTTCGGCGCGATCGGGCTCTTTGAACTGGAGGCAGTAGGCCAGCCCGCGGCGATGCATGAGTGAATCGGGATGCTTTGCGAGATACGCTTCAAGCATCCTGGCTGCGCGAGTGAATCCGTCCGGCACGTCCGGACCTCCGATTGTCTTCAGCGCTTCAAAGACCGCGACGCCCTCGTCCGTGGCCAGCGCCAGAGCGGCCAACGCGTCGGCGGCGGAACCGATCATTGCGGGAGTCACACTGGTGTCGCCGTTGGAACTCCTCAGACGGAGCCGCATGAGATCCCATTTGAGCAGCTGCAGCCCCGGGGCGGCCTCCTCCTTGGCCTTCGCGACCAGATCGTCGAATGCCTGCCAGGCCTCCGCGGACTGCCGCGCCTGGCCGGCGCCTGCGAGGCTGATCGCCTGCTGCGCGCGGATTCCGAGAATTCCCCCGAGTGCCAGGTCCCGATCGGCACCGGAGAGCTTCGGCATCGTCTCTTCGAGCGAACGGAGCGTGCTGGTGACTTCATCGGGCGTGAGCACCGCGACCGCGCGCGAGCGGGCGTACCCTTCGAGTGTTTTGGCGAGCGGAGTGAGCGGATCGTCCTCGCCGATGGACCTCATCATGTCCTGCGACACGAGATCGCCAAGCGACTGCCAGCCGACGGCGGAGTCGTTGAGTTCGGATTGCAGAAGACGCTCCGCGAGCACCTCGCGCCAGAGCTTCTCGTCGTTGCGGGCGATCTGGGCGCGCTTCAGGAGCGAGCCGACATATTGCAGGTACTTCTCGCGCGCGGAGTTCATTGACGCCGGCACGATCTTGCGGCTGGCTTCGATGAACTTCGTGTGGAATTCGAGATTGTTCGGCTGCTTGCCGATCGCGCGGCCGTACAGCCGGGCCGCCTCTTCGAAATCGTTCTGCGCGAACTTCTCGTCACCGGCGATGACAAATCGCGTGGGATCGCTGCGCCACTGCTGCAGACCGACGAATCCCACCACCGAGACAGCAATGAAGCTGCAGGCGGAGACGATGATGATGACCTTCTTGTTGAGACGCGTAGCCATAGGGCAGAGACCGTTCGGGAGAGAGGCTCAGGGACTGGTCGCAGCGGGCGACGAGAGCGACATGGACGACATGGGCGACGTGGGCGATGACGCGGATGGAGGACGTGAGGCGGCTTCCACCGTTGGCCAGTCGGGCAGACGGGCCATGAGATGCGGAAGCAGCTCGCTCAGGAGCTCATCCGCAGCTTCTTGAAATATGGGCAGCGGAGACTCACCGCCGCGTGCCGTGTACTGCATGGAGAACTGCACCTTGCAGTAGTAGGCGAACCGTTCGCTGCGCTCGAACGCGAGCGCCTTGACCGCGCTCGGATCCGGCGTGATTCGACCGTTCGCAATGAACAGGTATCCGCCGAGGAGGCGGGTTCGCGGGTGCTTGGGATTCTGGAATTCGGTGATGCGGATGCGCATCGCCCCGACCGGCATGTGCACGGTCAGTGGCGTTGCCTTGATCGGATCGCGCGTCTGCGCCGTCGCGTACTCCGCTCCAGTTGCGTAATTGACCACGCCGCTCGACTTGTTCCACTGGCTCTGGTCGATGTGCAGATCGAAGTTGGTCGGATCTTGCGTCGGCTCCCATCCGGCCACGGCCCAGCAGCGATCCGGCACGTGCGGCACATCGTCAATCGTGCCCGTGTAATACGCCATGTGCAATTCGACCCGGCCCCGCTGCGGGTCGCCATCCAGCGCGTAATGCCGGCTGAGATACCGACTGGTGCCGAGTTCCCCGACGATCTCATCGGTGAGACGCTGGTCCTGACCGGTCTTCTCCCAGCGGCCGAGCTTTGTCGGTACCGAGTCGAGCGGTGCGCGCAAATGGACCGGCTCCTTCACCACGTAGTAGTGGAGGTACTTCACGCCGGCGATGAATCCGAAGGTGCCGACGACGAGAATCGCGAACGCCGCTCCGTACGCCACACGCGCCGCGCTGCGAAACCGGAAGTTCGGTCCCGACTCCACGACGGGGGCTTGGCTCGTTTCGTCCTCAATGAGCACATTGCGCAGCACCCACAGGATGCCGAGGTAAATGACGAAGGCCGGCATGAGCCAAACGAGTCCGATGACGTGATGAAAGTTGCCGGCCGTGAAGTTCACGTCCCACAGCGAGAGGATGCCGAGGCTCATGACTCGGAGGACGTTCACGCCGATTGCCACCGGAATGCCTGCCGCGATGAGCAGCGCTCGCTGCCACCAGCGCGAGAGCCCGGTATGCGCGATCGCGACGCCGAGCGCGAGGAACGCGAGCAGCATGCGCATGCCGGAGCACGCCTCGGCCACATTGAGCGGCTTCGCAACGCCGTCGGCGTAGACGGTGAGGATGTTCCCGTCGCGCTCGATGTCGAGCCCGATGGCCGCGAGCATCACGCCCGCACCGCGTGCAGAGATGTCCTGCATCCTCTCCGTCACCGGTTTGAGAATGGCGTCCGATATCGTCTGGCCGAAGATCACCCAGTAGCACAACGGGAACCAGAGATACCGCATCGCCCGCCAGCCAAAGAGCAGGAGCGCGAGCCCGATGACGGTCAGGCCGACACCCGCTCCGCGCGCGTTGTGGTGGACGAGCAGCGACTTCGGCCCCAGATAGCCGAGAAAGTAGATCGCGAGCCCCACGACCATCAGGAGAAGCCCGGACCAAGCCGGCTTGAACGGCTCCGCCAGGAGTTCGTGTCGTTTTAACCAGATGAAGTAGCCGCTGATGAACGGGATCACCAGCGTGTGACCCCAGTCGGACGGGTGAAAATAGGCGCTGCGTGCTTGGGCGTAGAAGAAGAACCAGAACACCGCGATAAGCACAGCGCCAAGGACAACGCCGGCAATCAGGGTTGTCTTAGGCGACAACGACAGAGTGCCGGGCGAAGAGGCGCCAACGTCCACGCCTCCAAAAAGCTGAGTTGTCCCTGTCGTCCCGCTGGTCATGCTGCTAATGGGCTCCCCGCTGCCAAAGGTTGTGTCTGCCTCTCCCGCCGAAGGACGCCGGCCGTAATGCACTCCTCAATCGGTCATCTCGCGATCACGGTTGATCCGCTGGCCAATTGACCACTGGCGGCTGGAGGCTCCAGCTGGAAAGAGTCGTTCTGACCCGAAGAGGAACGCCGCGCAATCCTCTGGGGACTCAATAAATAACCCGTCGGGAACCGGGCTTCTCCGCAGGAGGCGGCAGGTTACGCGAAGCTGGTCGCGCCGGTTCGAGCCGAAGTGACAAGCTTTCCGCTCGGACTGCGGCGGCGAAGCGAAGGCTGACACTGGGTTCGGCGCACGCCGGGGCACCGTGCGGCTCTTACGGGCCTTACTCCCCGAGGACGTTCGTGGGCGGAGCGCCGAAGACGTCGTTACCGAAGTTGCGGTCCAGCAGGAATCCGAAGCCGTAGGTCATGCGGAAGCCGTTCCGGATGATCGCCAGCGGGTACGCGAAGAAGTTGGTGCCGATGATGATGTGGTCGTTCGGCTTGAGCAGGATGTCCGGTTCAGACCGGTTGCGGATCGCAGCGAGGTTGATGCGGACCACCGCCTCGCGGTTGGGGCCGACCATGCGGATGAGGTCGACACGCGTCGGGATCGCCAGCTGCGTGAATCCGCCCGCGACGTCAATGAAGCGCGACAGGGTCATGACGCCGTTGCGCGGCAGGTCGAAGACGCCAACGCGGGTGATCTCGCCACCGATGGTGACGATGCCGTCCACGGACGGTTCGACGTAGATCTGATCACCGGGCCGCACGACGACGTTGAAGTTGGCTTCACCCTTGGCGAGCGCCTGGTAATCGATCTCGATTATGCGCGTGGCATATAAATTGGTACCGATGTTCCGATCCCGCGGCCGAGCGGGGCCGGTCAGCGCGCCTGGCGGTGTCGCGCCGCCCTGCACCCACTCCTGCCTGGCGACATCCCATGTCCAGTTGTCGCCGGCCGAAGGTGTGGTGGATCCCGCCGGTGGCGTGGGGTCAGGCGTGATGAGTTCGTCGATGTCGATCGGCGGCTTGTCCGCAGGCGGAGGGGCCGTTGGGGAGGCGGGCGGAGTGGTCGGCGAGTCCTGCGGATCGCGCGCGAAGAGTCCGCCCAGCATGCCCGGACTCGCGCCGGGCGCATCCGGCGGAGCCGGGGACGCTGGCGGTGAACCGGGCTCAAGCTTTTCGATGAGCTCGTTGATGTCCACCGTCGGCACGTCGCGGCGTGAGTCCTGCGATGCCGGATCGTCCGGGTTGGAATCCGTGACGCCGCGATCGTGAAAGGTCGGATTGACCTTGTCGTCGAGCGGCTGCGAACGGATCAGGTAGATCCGCTGAGTCGAACTGACCGTGCCGCCGGCGAGCGCCAGCGCTTCCAGCAACCGGAAGTCGGGCTTCGCCAGTCCGTACACGCCGGTACCGGCGACTGCGCCGTAAATGACGAATGTGAATCCTTGGCCGCGCTCAAGGACGACGCTGACCAGCGGATCGTTCACGAGCGAGCGGAGCCGATCTTCGATGACGCGCTGGACTTGGGCGATCGTCCGGCCTCCCACTGGAACCTCGCCGAGCGTCGGCAATCGGATGTTGCCGCTCGGATCCACGCTGCGAAGCATGATCTCGGTCTGGCCGGCGGCCACGAGGTCGAAGATTTCGACGCGGATCTCGTCGCCGGCAGCGAGCCGGTACTGAAGCTCGCCAGGTTCAAGATCGTCGGGCGTGGGGGCGCTGACCTGACCCCAGCCCGTCGTCTCGCGCTCGACGATGTCGAGGCGATTCAAGATCGGCAGGACGGTCGGCGTGGTTTCCCAATAGCCGGCAACACTCGGATTCAGGAACGAGTCCGTTTCGCATCCCGTGAGTACGAGACTGGAAAGCACCAGAAGACTCGCGCAGGTTCGAGTACCGATCGTTTCTGCGATTGACCTGCTCAGACGAAGCTTGCGCACGCCGCTCTCCTTCTTTGAATCTCATTCGCTGCGATTGCACCCGCGCCGACGCGACGTCGGCGGTGAACGCGCAGCGACGCGTTACCGGCCTCTCGATCGGTTATGCCCTTGATCGGTTATGCGAAGAGTGCAAGTTGAGGAAACAGGGTGTAAGGGTACCCGAAGTCTTGGGCGGCCCCCGCCCGGGATACCGCCCCAGCAGTGCGAGGGCTACGCAAGGATCCGCTTCAGCACGGCCATCCGCGTCGCCACTCCGGCCGTCACCTGCGGCAGAATCCGGCTCGCCCGCGGATCGTCGGCGACCGCGTCGTCGATCTCCACCCCGCGGTTCACCGGACCCGGATGCAGGATCGCGCATCGTTCCGGCAGGCGGCTCGCGCGCGACTCCGTCATGCCAAACAGGCTGCGATAATCCGGAGCGACCCCCGACCCAGCAGATCGCTCGGTCTGGATGCGGAGCATCATGACCGCATCGAGGCGGTCGAGCGCTTTGTCGAGATCATGGCTGACCTCGATCGTGCCGGGTCCGCTCGCCAGCTCGTCAAAGTCGTTCGTAACGAGGGCCGGCGGACCGATCAGGAGCACCGTGGCACCGAGACCAACCAGACCGTGCGCTGCGGAGCGGGCGACGCGGCTGTTGACGATGTCGCCGACGATCGCAATCGTCCGGCCGGAGAAGACCGACCCCGCTGCCGGGAACACGCCGCCTGCGTTCCCGCCCCGGTTCGCCGGCCCGCCGGGCATGTGGGGCATGTGGGTCAAGTGGCGCCGCAGCGTGAGCAGATCCAGAATGCCTTGCGTCGGATGCTCATGCCGTCCATCGCCGGCGTTGATCACCGGGACGCTCAACCGCTTGGCGAGCATGTGCGCGCCGCCTGAGATGGATGAGCGGACGACCACCGCGTCGACACCCATCGCTTCGATGTTTCGAGCAGTGTCGAGCAGCGTTTCGCCCTTGCTGGCGCTCGAGCCGGTCGCGCCAAGATTCGTCACCTCGCCGCCGAGCCGTTTCGTCGCAACCTCGAACGACACGCGGGTGCGCGTCGAGTCTTCAAAGAAGATGTTGGCGACGATTTTGCCCGCGAGGGGCAGCGGCTCTGGCACGCGCTTCTCCCCCGACGCAAACGGCAGCATCGCCTCGGCTTCGTCGAGCCAGCGTGTCAAGTCGTCGGCGGAGCGTCCTTCGATCCCGAGAAAGTCGGGGCGTTCAGAAGACATGGCCTCATGCTAGCAGCCGCACGTCGCCGCGACGGTCAGCGCCCCGCGAGCGCCGGATCGGCGACGATCGAGAACTCGATGCTCTTTTCGGCGACCGCGCCGCTCACGTCGTCGCGGACAGTGGTTTTCATCAGGTAGGTGCCGACGGTGAGGAGCTCGCTCAACGTGATCTTCTCGCAGATGAAGAAATCATTGCGGCGCACTTCACTCACATCGCTGACCGCTTGCCAGTCCCTGGTCCAGACCTCGGTTCCATCATGCTTCGCCAGAATCGACACCTTGGTCGCGAGTGTCGTCACCCAACCGGTGCCATTGGCCGTGCTCGTGCCCCGCTCGCCGGCGCGGGTGCTGGAAAAGCCCTGAATTTCGCTGTAAACAATGACCTGCGTCGAACGGCCGGGCAGAAATCGCCGCTGGTCGATCACACTCAGACGGCCGAAGCCGTCGACTTTCGTGGCAAACTCCGCTCGGCTCACCGTGAGCATCGGCTCAGGTTCAAGCGTGGCGACCAGCGATCCGATCGCGCGGGCGATTTCGGCCGTCGGTTTCCCGGCGATGAGATCGCGACCGAGTGCCGCACACGCTGCCTGGAATTTCGTGACGATCTGCCGCTCTTCGACATTGAGTCCGCTGTACTGCGTCCCATCGAAAGGTCGATCAGGATCAGCGATCGAGAGCGCTCCTTCGGCCAGCGCCACAGCGATCGGTCGGCCCCCGCTGCTCTTGTCGAGCTGGGTTCGCAGCGTCCGCGCGAGCACTTCCGCAAGCGCGTGGGAGTCACCGGGGGCTGCGGGCGACGAGATCGCCGGCACCGAGGCGTTCGCTGATGCTTGACCTCGAGCGTCCGGCCATGCGGGGAGCGCACCGTGAGCGGGATCCAGCACCGGCGAAGCGAGGACCGGTAACGGCGACGGAACCACCGCAGCCGGGACCGGCGCTGCGATCGGCTGCACGGCCACTTCAGCGCTCGGCGTTCGCCGTCGGTGGGTCGGTGCCGGTACGGGTGGCGGTTCCCACGCAGTCGGGGGGGCGGAGAAGTTCTTGAGCCGCCCCTCCATGGCGCCCCAATCGCTCAGAAGGGCGTCGGTCAGTTCGGTCTGCGACTGCACCGGACTGACTTCTCGTTCGTTGGGCAGCCGGACGCGCAGGTCATCCAGTGGGGCTGAACTCGCAGCGGGCGATCGTTTGGTCTCAGGGACCGATTCACACCCGGCAATCGCAATTGCGGTCGCCGCGAGTGTCAAATACCGAATGAATTGAACTCGACTGCGAACCACAACGACCTCCTGCGGGATCGAGCATGAGCGGACGTCGCCGACAGACTCACCAGCCCGACAAGCTTCACAAGCAGTCGCGGCACCTCGACCTTTCGCTCGCTCTGACCGCCTCCAATCGACGGCGAGCCAGAAAACGTCTGCGAATGGCTGCGAGGCCTACTACCGGCCCAACTCCTCGGCCAATTCGACTGTGAAACTTTGAAGACGGCGGGGCAAGTCGCGCGTGATCCCACGTCGCACCGACAGGTCGATGCCGATTGCAGCTTCCAAAAGCTCAGCCGCGCGTCGCGGCGGAATCCGGCGCGCGGCCCGCAAAATCGGACCCTGCGACGGTCCCCACAGCCGGAGAGCCTTCCCGATTGCACCATCGGACTCACCTTGGGCGGCCATGCGGGCACCGTCGTGCAGCTTGCGGACCAGTTCGACCGTCGACCAGACAATCATCTGTTCCGGCGCCTGCGAGACCTCGAGCAGTTCTCTGAGCTTCTCGACCGCGATTCGCGCGTTGCCGGTCAGCAGCGCGTCCTGAATCAGCCACGCCTGCTCCTCTTTGCTGACGCCGACCATGTCGGCGACGTCGCCGCGCGCGATGCGAGGATCGGTCCGGTCGCACACGGTCGCCGCGAGCTTGCCGAGTTCCGTGTCGAGCCGCGCGAGATCGGGACCGATTCGTTCCACCAGCAGTTCGGCGGCATCACCATCGATCGCGATGCCATGCTGCTTCGTCGCGCGGCGCACGCAGAAATCTCTGGCCTTGCTTTCGTCGGGCGGATCACACTTGAGGATGCCGCCGCCCCCTTTGAGAACGATCTTGTCGAGGTTCCCCGGCCGCCAGGTCCCCGCGCGCATGAGCAGCGTCGCGTCCTGCATCGGTTCGTCGGCGTATCGCTCCATCGCGCGTCGGCGCTCATCACCGCGGAGAAACTCATCGGCGTTGTTCAGTACTACGAGCTTGTGGCCACCCATCAATCCCCATGAACGCAGCTCGTCAAGCACCTGGGCCAGCGATGCCGATGCGCCGTCGACTGTGAACTCTTCGATGGCGCCAAACTTCGCCTCGAGCGCAGCCCGCAGCCGCTTCATATGCTCGGTGAGCAGATACGCATCTTTGCCGTGAAGAATCACCAGGCGCATGCCGGCATCGAGCGCGGCGGGTGTGGCAGCTTTGGCCATAGAACAGCCATCGTAACGGCGGTGCCCCATCGGTCGGCAGAGCCATGCTTCCGATACGATCTGCGGGCGAAGGGACTTTGCCCGATGCACGACGTTTCCATGGAGGGATCCGCGGCTTGCTGATTCTTCATGTCCTTCAAGGGCCTGATGCCGGCAAACGTTTTCCCCTCCCGGAGCGCGAGCCCCAGCTCATTGGTCGATCGACCGAAGCGATCGCGATCACCGATCGGAGCGTCAGTCGTCGGCACGCGGAACTGACGCCCGACGGCGAGGTGTGGTTCGTGCGCGACCTGGAGAGCGCCAACGGGACGTTCGTCAACGGTCGACCGGTGCTCGATCAAACCGCGGTGAAGGCCGGCGACCGCATCCGCTGCGGCGACACGCTCTTCGTCGTCGCGGCCGAAGCGGAACTCCCGATTGCAGCAGCTCGCCCGGCGCGGCAGCCGGCCGTCACCGCGATCGAGGCCCGGCTTCCGGCCAACGCCCCCGCAATTGCCGACCCGCGCTTCCATCTGCTGCAGGAACTCGCGTCGCTCGCCGATCGCACGAACGACCGGTCCGGTCTGCTCACCAGCGCGCTGACACTCGTGCGCGACGAGTTCGGGGCGCGGCGGGCCGCCTTTGTTGTTCCCGGCAGCGCCGCGCCCGCTGTGGAAGTGTGCGTGGCAGAACCAAACGGCGGGCCGCCCGCCATCACGCGCGACAGCTTCGACGAGTCGATGCAGACGGGCGGCGGCCTGCTCACGTTGACGGCGAGTCTCGACGGACCCGACGCTCTCAGCGCGGTGTGCGTCGCCGTGCGCACGCCCGAGCGGGTCATTGGCGTGCTGTGGATGGAGCGTTCCGTCGACCGCGGCGCGTTCGACGAGCGCCACCTGCGCCTCCTGCAGGCGGTCGGCGCGCATCTGGGGCTCCTGCTGCGGCACGGCGAGCTGGTGAACGCGACGCTCGCCCGCGAGCGGCTCGCCGCGATGGGCGAAACAGTGGCGCATCTGTCGCACTCCATCAAGAACATTCTGCAGGCGCTGCGCGGCGGCGCCGATGCGGTCGAACTCGCCCTCGGGCGCGGCGACATCGCGATGGCTCGGGAAGGCTGGCCGATTCTGGGCCGCAATCTCGACCGCATCTACTCGCTGACCCAGAACATGCTCGCGTACGCCAAGGAGCGGGCGCTCGATCTCGTGCTGCAGAATCCCAACGAGATCGTGCAGGATGTGGCGATGCTGCTCGGCGGCGCGGCGCAGCGAAAACGTGTGCAGCTCACGCTGGAACTGGACGCAGGCATGCCGCCGATTGCGCTCGATCCGCACGCCGTGCATCAGGCGCTGATGAACCTCGTGTCCAACGCGCTCGACGCCGTCGGTGAACGTGTCGGACGTGTCGTCATCCGCACGCAGTTCAGGAGCGACGCGAGCGACGCTGAACTTGCCGTCATCGACAACGGACAGGGAATTCCGGAGGTGATACGCGACCGGCTCTTCGAACCTTTCGCTTCCAGCAAGGGCCAGCGCGGAACCGGACTCGGCCTCGCCGTGAGCCGCAAGATTGCCAGCCAGCACGGCGGCACAGCGGAGCTCGTCAGCACCGGTCCTTCCGGCACGACGATGGTGCTCCGGCTCCCTGCGCACGGTCCCACCGACGACGCGGATCGCACCAGTTTTCCCGGCGCGCCAGGCACCATCGACGAGCGCGAACCGGAGATCAACATCGAATTCGGCGAGGCCGAGTGAACGACCGCGTGCAAAGCGCAAGTTCGGCCCAAGCCGCATCCGCAAGTTGCCGATCTCCCCTGCGGCCGTATCATCCCCGGTCCGTTCCCTGAGCTCACGCCGTCGTCTCAACGCTGAGTCCTCAAACGGGGGACGACCGACCGGAAACCCCACACATGCCAGACCACCGGTTTTCTTCTGCGATGGAATCGTCGTCCAACGTGTCGACGCGCGGCATGCCGCCCGACATGCTCGCCAGCATCAACTACCAGCGCACACGCGAGATGACGATCGACGAGCTGCTGCTCGAGAACCGCGTCGTCTTTCTTGTCGGCGAGATCAATTACGCAACTGCTGCCCGCGTGATGATGCAGATGCTGTACCTCGAAAATCAAAAGCGAGGTCAGGACATCAATTTCTACATCAACAGCCCCGGCGGATCCGTGGATGACACGCTCGCGATCTATGACACGATGCAGTTCATCTCCAGCGAGATCGCGACGTTTTGCATTGGTCGTGCTTACTCGGGAGGAGCTGTGCTCCTTGCCGCCGGCGCACCGAAGAAGCGATACATACTGCCACACGCGAAGGTGATGATCCACCAGCCCTTCGGCGGCGTGACCGGCCAGACCTCCGACATTCAGATTCAAGCCGAACAGATCATCAAGGCGAAGCGGACCATGAACGAAATTCTCGCGCGGCACACCGGACAGCCGGTCGAGCGCGTCGAGAAAGACGGTGAACGCGACAAGTTCTTCTCGGCGCAGGAAGCGAAGACGTATGGCCTCGTCGACGAAGTCTGCGTTTTCCCCGACAAGTCGGCACCGACCGGCATCGCCAAGAAGTAAATCCCGCTGACCGTCCCACCGCCAATCCTGTTCATGATTTTCGCTCGGGAGCCCCAATCGAAATGACCCTGATTCCAATTGTCATCGAGAAGACCGGTCGTGGCGAGCGCGCCTACGACATCTACTCGCGCCTGCTCAACGACCGCATTATCTTTTTAGGCGGTCCTGTTCACGACCAGATGGCAAATCTGATCGTGGCCCAGCTGCTCTTCCTTGCGAATGAAGATCCCAAGGGCGAGATCTCGCTTTACGTCAACAGCCCCGGCGGCAGCGTGACGGCTGGCCTGGGCATTGTCGACACAATGAACTTCATCCCATGCGCTGTCGCGACCTACATCATCGGACAGGCGGCGAGCATGGGCTCGGTGATCGCGTGTTCCGGCCGCAAGGGCAAACGGTTCGCCCTGCCCAACGCCGAGAATCTCATGCATCAGCCGCTGCTTGGTGGTGTGCTCGAAGGACAAGCGACCGACCTTGAGATCGAGGCACGCCACATCCTGCGCATGCGTGACCAGATCTACTCGATCTATCACGACGCGACTGGCCAGCCGCGCGAGCGAATCGCGGAAGACTGCGAGCGAAACAAGTGGCTGACCGCGCACGAGATGGCCGAGTACGGACTCATCGACCAGGTGCTCACAAAGCTTCCTGCCCCGACCATCGGCGCCGCGTAACCGTCGGCAGAACACCCTGTTGAATGAAGACAACGGCCGACGTCGACGCGTCGGCCGTTGTCGTATTGTGCGCGCCATGTTCTTCCGTCAGATCTATGACACGCGTCTCGCACAAGCGGCCTATCTGATCGGCTGTCAGCGCACCGGCGAAGCGATCGTGATCGATCCCGAGCGCGACGTCGACCGGTACATCGATCTCGCGCGCGTAAACGGTCTCCGCGTTGTTGCCGTGGCCGAAACGCACGTCCATGCGGACTTCTTGTCGGGCGCCCGCGAACTCGCCGAACGTACCGGCGCCACGGTGTACGTCTCCGGCATGGGCGGACCCGACTGGTCGTCGCGCTGGCTGCAGTCCAAGGCCTCGGGCGGCGCGTACGCGCATCAGCTCCTGCAGGAGGGAGCAACCTTCCGCGTAGGACAGATCGATTTCGTCGCGATGCATACACCCGGCCACACGCCCGAGCACGTGTCGTACATCGTCGTTGACCGCGGCGGCGGCGCGAACGAGGCCATGGGCATCGTCACCGGCGATTTCGTTTTTGTCGGAGACCTCGGCCGACCCGACTTGCTTGAATCAGCTGCGGGCATCGGCGGATCCGCGCGCATTGCAGCGCATCAGCTGTGGCAGAGCGCCACGCGCTTCATCAGCGATCTTCCGGACTGGATGCAGGTGTGGCCCGCGCACGGTGCGGGCAGCGCATGCGGAAAGGCGCTCGGCGCGGTGCCGCAGTCGACCGTCGGCTATGAAAAGCGATTCAACCCGGCGCTGCGGGCCGCTGTGTCGGAGCACGGCTTCGTCGACTTCATCCTGGACGGTCAGCCGGAACCGCCGACGTACTTTGCCCGCATGAAGTACGCGAACCGGGATGGACCTGCGCTGCTCGGCGCGTTGCCGACGCCGCGTCCGATCGAGACATCCGGCGACCTGGCCGCTGCGGCACGCACGATGCAGGTGCTCGATGCGCGACCGTGGCCAGAGTTCCGCGCCGGTCATCTGCCGGGCTCGCTTTTCACGCCGCTCGATGCGAATTTCGCGACGATCGCCGGCTCCTACGCGGATCCAGGGCGCGATGTGCTCCTCGTCTGCAATGGCGCACAACTCGACGAGTGCGTGCGATGCCTCGTGCGCGTCGGGATCGACCGCGTCGTTGCATGGACAACACCTGCCGTGGTCGGAAAGACATCGGGGCTTGTGCCGAGCGGCGAGACTGACGTCGCTACGGTGCGCCGCATGATCGACGCGGACAGCATCTTCGTGCTGGACGTCCGCCGGAGCGGTGAGTTTGCGGAGGGGCATATCGACGGTGCTGTGAACATCGCACACACGCGGCTTGCAGATCGACTCGCCGATCTGCCTCGCAATCAACCGATCGTCTGTCACTGCAAGGCCGGTGGTCGTTCTGCCTACGCGACGGCGCTGCTGCAGCGCGAGGGGTTCAACGTCATCAACCTCGCGGGCGGGTTCGACGCGTGGCTGAAGGACGGCGCGCCGGTGCTTACGTGAACGTCGATCCAACGTTGGAGTTGGCAATCGAGGCGGCATGCGCGCTCGGCATCGGGCTCGCCTTGGGACTGCTCGGCGCCGGCGGATCGATACTGACCGTTCCGATGCTCGTGTACGTGGTGGGCGAGCCGCCGAAGTTAGCCATCGCCGAATCGCTCGCGATCGTCGGACTGATTGCATGTGCCGCGGTCGTGCGGTACGCGACCCAGCGCATGGTCGACTGGCGCATGGTGCTGCTCGTCGGAGGTCCGGGCGTCATCGGCGCTTTTGGCGGCGCACTGATCGCCGACCAGATGAGCGCTCGGGTGCAGATGCTGCTCTTCGCCGCGGTCGTGCTGGCCGCGGCGGGGAAAATGCTGGCTCCGCGCGACGCGACTGTCACAGCAGATGCCGCACGAAAGTCGGTCCCACGGGCGATGCTCGCTGGACTGGGGGTCGGCGTGCTCACCGGAACCGTCGGCGTCGGAGGCGGATTTCTGCTCGTGCCGACACTGGTGCTGATCCTCGGCATGCCGATCACACGGGCGATTCCGACGAGCCTCGCGATCATCGTGGCGAACAGCGCTGTCGGGTTCGCCAGGCACGCGTCGACATGCACACCCGACGGCATCGGCGAGCTGCACTGGCGCCTCATCATCCTCTTCGCGGTCGTCGGCATGGCGGGCAGCGTCTCGGGAGCACTGTTCGCGAAGTTCGTTCCTCAGCGGGCGCTGCGTCTCGCTTTCGCTCTCCTGCTCCTCGCAGTTGGACTCGCGGTCGGCGGTTGGGAGACGTGGGTGAGTCTCACCGATACCGAGACCTTCGCAATTTCGAACTCCGGTTCCGTGCAGATCACCGTTACCATGGCCGCACCATGACTGAGACCCGAGCTTCGTCCGGCAGCACGCCCGAACAATTCCGCAGCGATTACGAAAAGACGAAGAAGGAAATACAGAAAGCGGTCGTCGGTCACGGTGAGATTATCGATGGTGTGCTGACGTGCCTCTTCTCGGGCGGCCACGCGCTGCTCGAAGGTGTGCCCGGCCTCGGCAAGACGCTCCTGATCCGATCGCTCTCGCAGGCGCTGCACCTGCAGTTCAACCGCATTCAGTTCACACCTGACCTGATGCCCGCGGACGTCACCGGCACCACGATCGTGGTCGAGACTCCGGGTGGACGCGACTTCCAGTTCCGCAAAGGGCCGATCTTCGCGCAGATCGTGCTGGCGGATGAGATCAACCGCGCGACGCCCAAGACGCAGTCGTCGCTGCTCGAGGCAATGCAGGAGCGCAGCGTCACGGTCGGCGGAACGACGTACCAGCTCGACCGCCCGTTCTTCGTCATGGCGACGCAGAATCCGATCGAACAGGAAGGAACGTATCCGCTGCCGGAAGCGCAGCTCGACCGCTTCTTCTTCAAGCTCGAAGTCGGCTACTCAAGCCGTGAAGATCTCATCGAGATTCTGAACCGCACGACGACCGGCGCCGACGCGACGCTCGAGCGCGTCATTGACGCGCCGACGATCATCGCCCACCAGAATCTCGTGCGCCGCGTCGCGATCGCCGAGCACGTGCAGGATTACGCGGTGCGTCTCGTACTCGCCACGCATCCGCAGGGCAAGTTCTCCACGCCGGACGTGAATCGATACTTCCGTTTCGGCGCGAGCCCGCGCGCCGCGCAGACACTCGTCCTCGGCGCCAAAGTGCGGGCGCTGCTCGCAAGCCGCGATCACGTGATTCCGGAAGACATCAAGGCGGTCGCCATCCCCGCGATGCGTCACCGCTGTCTCCTCAATTTCGAAGCGGAAGCAGAAGGCATGGCCACCGACACGGTGCTGCAGAACATTCTCGAAACAACCGTCACCGACGCCCGCGTCGCGGTGTAGTTGGTCGCTCGAGATCTCTGCAGGCGCAGGCGCACCCGAGCGCGTGTGCGCAAGTCGACGCCTGCTTCAACGAACGAGGCCGCTCGCATGGCGCGAGCGGCCCCGGTCTTGACCCGCGCGACTTCACTCAGTTGGCAAAGTAGGCTTCAAGCAGCGTCTGCATGGTCTCGAAATCCAGCGAACCAAGGTAGCTCGCAAGTTCGGCAACACTTGAGAAACCAAGGACAACCGCCAGCTGGGCCGGGGTCAGCTGGCTCTCCCAAATGTCATCCCCACCGTTCTGACCGGACATCTCCTCACCACCCGTGTCCAGCGAGCACGGCCCCCATGCACCGAGCAGGATTGCCAGATCGGCGGCGTCGACCCCGCCACTCGCGTCCAAATCCGGAGCGCACGGCGGAGCGCACGTGCCCCATGCTCCAAGCAGAATCGCGAGATCTGCCGCGTCCACGACTCCGTCACCGGTGAAGTCTGCAGGACACTGCCCAATGCATGAACTCAGTTGACCAATGAGGATTTCACTCAACTGATCACCGATGCCGCCGGTTCCGTCGTAGTCAGTGAGAGCAGAAACCGACCACGTGACACCACCCGTTCCCGATGCGATAGCCGATGCAGCCACCGGTGCACAGGCGTCGGGGAAGTATCCAACGATAGGATAAACGTCACACCCAGCGACATTGGCCCGTGTGATAGCTGCCACGATCGCGGCATGTGAAGCACTGCAGGTACCGCCAAGGCAGCCGCCCTCATCGCTGATCGCGACAATCACCCGCTTGGTCGAGGCAGCTCGCCACGGGTACTGATCGCTCAACACTTCGATGGCATTGATCCAATCCTCATCACCGATGGGACCGGAGCAGCTGGCGCTCGCCTCGTCGGTAAAACCTGTCACGTCGTGGAGATCCTGGGTCAAACATCCGGGATCCGTGCCAGCAGGTGAGCACGGGCAGATCACGGCGATCTTGGTGAGGCTGACGAAGGGAAATGGCGGCAGCGAGGCTTCAATCTGAGCCATCATGGTGCAGATAGGAAGCATTTCCTGTTCGTCGCTTCCGGTTCCGGCGATCGAGTTGGAGTGATCGATCACGAAGACGATGTCGAGACCGCACTCACACTCGTCCGGAACGCCGCTGGCGTTGATGTCGGAACTGCACCCCAAGCTGATGTCGCACTCGTCGAGGCGACCGTTCATGTTGCAGTCGTTCTCGGCCAGTTCCAGCAGGTCCAACACGTCGTTGCCATTGCAATCCTGGCAGTCGTCCGGGATTCCGTCGTTGTTGCTGTCAACCTCATCTTCATCCCGCGTTGCGTCGCCGTCACAGTCGCCATTTTCAAAGGCGCCCATGTCAACGACCACTCCGTCGCAGACTCCGAGCACGCCCGCGGCCGGGGCGCGTGACCGTCGGAGGGTCGCCGCAGTCAAGTCAAACGGCGTTGATTCCCCCAGATTCGCGTCGTAATCAAGGTCAGCTACATCAGGCAGGATCGCGCTGTCGCTCGCAACGTCGTTGCATGGCGAGGCGAGTGCAAGACGGAGACCCGGGATGTCATCCAGAGTCCCAGTGACGTTGTCGGTTCCGTTGGCATCGAGATAGCTGGGATTGGATCCAATGTTGCCGGTTCCCGTGATCGTGCTGAGGCCTTGGACACAGGTGAAATCCACTGAATCACCGGTGCCGCCCGCCGTGATCTGTGCTACCTCGACGGTCGCACTGCCGGTGTTGCCCCAGAGGACGCTGTTCACGATGGTGACCGACCCGGTGGAAGAAAACGCCGTCACAGGCGCGACACCTCCTGTCGTGATCGCCGCGTTTGCGCTGACTGTGCAGTTGAATAAGGCGACAGATGTTCCGGAACCTATTGATGCGAGGCCCCCGCCCTCACTGGCCGCGGTGTTTCCGCTGAAAATCGAATTCATGAAGGTGGCGTTGGCGCCTTGAGCCGCTGCCCCTCCCCCGTCATTACCTGCGCCATTGCCGACGAAGGAACAGCTGACAAATTGCGGCTCGCACGTCAGCGCCACCATGCCCCCTCCCAACATGAATGTTGCGGCTCCATTGTTCGACGCGGTGTTGTCGACGAAGATGCATCTCGCGATCACCGGCAGGCACGAGTTTACACCACTGCCCGTCGCTTCCAGGTAGAGGCCGCCGCCGTTGATCTCTACAGCCCTGATGTCGTCTGCACGGCCGCCTTTGATGGTGAACCCGTCGAGTTTAGTTAAGGCAGTGAGTGTTCCAATTCCCGTCACAACGTGGAAACAATTGTCCGTAAGAGATGCAGTGTTGTCCCCTGACAGGATTGTCACATTGGCGATCGGATCGCGATCCGCCAGAGAAAACTCGGTCCCAGCGAAACCGCCGTAGATCTTCACGCCGCTCTTGAGCGTGAACGAGTCGTATCGGCCGCCGCCTGCCGGCTTGTAGGTGCCAGCCTTGACCCAGATTTCATCGCCACCGGCAGCCAAGGCGATCGTGGAGGTCAAATTGTTGTACGCAGTCCCCCAAGATGCACCGTTGCCACCACCGGGAGCAGCTGCATCCACACGCAGAATCGCGCCGAACGATGAGGCGGCGAATGTCATGCCGAACACCCCCGCGCTGATGGTATACGGCAGACCGAATGAAACTTTCATACGCATCTCTCTTATCTGAACGATCCATCATGAGCCATGAAGGTTCGCTCTTTTGGGCCAAGGAGACAGCGCCCACGCGGGCGTGGTATCCCCGGCAAACAGATTTTTCAAGTTCTGCAAACGAGGCCGTTAGCCGTCCCAACCGCCAAGAAGTATTCCGAGATCGAAAGCGTCCACGACGCCGTTCCCGTTCAAGTCCGAGATCGATGAAGAACGCGAACCCCAGTCGCCAAGCAATATCCCCATGTCGGCCGGTCCGACCGCGCCGTCACAGTTGAGATCGCCCGCCGCGCCGTCCTTGCGGGTCAGCCGCACCACTCCGAAGCCTGCGGTTGAACCCAACATCCCGGTGATCTGACCGGATGCATTTATCCCGTAAGCGTAGGGAATGGCACTGACGATCCCGTCAAGACCGGCACACTCGGTGAGGCTGTTGAGCTGGCCGTCTTCCCAGACGAATCCACGGTGGGTGTTGCCGTTCGCCATGTAGCCGACGACGGCACCGGAGTCGTTTAATGCGTGGGCATAGGTGTCCGGAAGAGCCGGGTCCGGCTCCATCGCGACCATCTGTGTTCCATTCCAGAAGAAGCCGCGACGGCTGATGCAATCTTTCTGCGGCGGATCACAGTCTGCATGGCCCCAGCCGGCAACCTGGCCCAGATTGTTGATTGCCCGCCCGAAGCTCGTGTAGCCGCCTTCGACCGCGGGAAGCGTGACGACCTTTTTTCCGTTCAAGATGAAAGCTCGCCCGTCGACAGCGTAGTTTTGCTGAGACACGAAGCCTGTCATCACACCGTCGTTGTTGATTCCCTCGGCTTGGGTGTTTGGTTCTGCGAACAATCGTCCGAGGCTCTGCATCGATCCGGTCTGCCATCTCATGGCGACCAGGCCGGGACCGGAGATGACGTTCCCCCAGAATCCGACTGCCTGTCCCGAGTCGTTGTTGTCGAACGTCTCGCTCCAGTTGCCGCCCGGCATCGTTCCCATGTCGGTGAACACACCGTCTTGGATCGCAAATCCCCGGTGCGGCTGATTTGCCTTCACGAAGGTCCCCACAATCTGACCGGTGTTGTTGATGCCGGTTGCGCGGCTGCTGACGGTCAACGGCGGCATCGAAAGGAGCTCGGGAGTTGGCGAGCCTGCCAGCCAGACGAATGCCTTGTCCTTGCCGCACACGTAGACATATCCGGCCACGTCCCCCGCGTCGTTAATATCCAGTCCGAACGCTGTGGGGGGGCTGAACCCGCAGGGAGCAAAGTAGGCGACTTCGACGTCGTACGTGGGAGGGCAGGCAAACGCGCCTTCGGGCAGGCCGACAAGTGGACCTGCAACGAGACAACTCAGACCAATGACCTTGGTGACGTTCCGCATTGCGCCTCCGATCGGACTCTTCTCAGGCTTCCATCGAACGACAATAGAGTCCCAACGAACCTACGTTGGAGTGCGGCCTGCCAAAGCCTACCATAAAATTTTGAAGCTCTCCCCCCATTTACCAAACCTACCAAATTTGGTGAGAAAAGGCCGCAAGGCTCCGGCGCTACGTCCGAATCGACGCGGCCATCACTGCCGCCGTCTCGTGCCGTTATGACCCGCGGCGAGAGCAGCCAAGAAAATAATCGCGTCAAACAGGACTGCGCGGAGCGAAAAAAAACCGGCTCACTTCTTATCGTTGCAGTCGGTTACCGAGCGCGAATCCGCCACACAGCCCCTGCCTGTCCCGGCTTCTGACCGCCTTCAAAGCTCAGCACATACAGCGTGCCGTCCTTCGCTTCAGCGAAGCTCGAGAAGAGCGATGCGCCCTTCGTGATGAGCAGCTTGGGCGTCGTCGCCTTGCCGTCGACCATGCGGATGCCCCAGATCTTCGGGATCTGAAAGTCGGCGTACAGATACACACCGTCGAGGCCCTTGATCGCTGTCGCTTCATCGCGCGGGCGATAGACAAAACCGCCGGTGACGGAGACGCCTTCCTTATGCGAGTACTCGATGACCGGATCAATGAGGCCGCTCTTCTCAGCCGGCTTAAACTCGTGAGCGCCTTCGCGGATGTTCCATCCGTAGTTGCCGCCCTTGGTGATCAGGTCGATCTCTTCGAAGCGGTTCTGACCGACGTCGCCCGCCCACAGCTCACCGGTCTTGCTGTCGAAGTGCATGCGCCAGACATTGCGAAGCCCTGACGCCCAGATCTCCGGCAACGCGTCACCTTGGCCGACAAACGGATTGTCGGCCGGCACGGCGTACGCGCGCCCGGCGTCCTTCTTGTTGATGTCGATACGAAGAATCTTCGCCAGATGCATCTTCATGTCCTGACCGGCACCCAGCGGATCATTGGCCGCACCGCCATCACCGACACTCAGATACAGAAACCCGTCAGGTCCGAACAGCACCGTGCCGCCGTTGTGATTCGAGTACGGCTGCGCGAACTCCATGATGGTCTCTTCACTGGCGGGATCGAACGTGCGGCCGTCGGCCGCGACGCGAAACCGTGACAGAATTGAGCGTCGCGGCTTGGACGCGGTGTAATAGAGAAACACGTCGCGCTGCTGCGGATAGTTCGGATGAAACGCCATCGACAGGAGGCCTTCCTCGTTGCCGCCTGAATTCACGCGGTCGCGCAGATTGACGACCAAGGGCGCCGCCTTCAGCGCGCCTTCCGACATGTCCGCGAGTCGAATCGTTCCGGGCTGTTCAACGATGTACCACTCGTCGGTCCCGTCCGGACGCTGGATCATCTGCACCGGTCGATTCAGCGCGAGCTCCGGCCAGACGCGCTGCAGTGCGATGGAGGGAATCGCCGGTTCCGTCGCCGCGCTCGCCTGCGACTGCGACTGCGACTGCGGCGCGAGTGAATCAGCATCAGCGTCACACGCCGGAGCGCTCAGCACCAATGAACAGACCGTGAACGCGATGGGCGTGAGAACGCCGAGAACCCGATGCATCTCAAGAATCTCCGGAGTGAGAACGAGCGGCCAGATGGTACGGCTCCGTCACCCTTCGCGATACGCTCATTGCATGCTTCGCCGAACGCTGCCTCTCATTCTCGTACCGATCATCGCGGCGCCGAGCCTCGGCTTCGTGCCGCCAGCGAAACCATCCGTCCCGTCAGCACCAGTCGCGAGGGACAACGACAACGCAGGCGACAAAGAGGCGGGCTTCGTTCCGCTCTTCAACGGCAAAGATCTCGCTGGCTGGAGGGATGCGGGGTCGTCGGCCACGGCGTCGGACGGCAGCATCGCCGGCTACGCGGTGGAAGACGGCGCGATCGTGTGTCAACCGAACGGAACCAACCTCTTCACCAAGGACGAATTCGGCGACTTCACGTTTCGCTTCGAGTTCAAGCTCACGCCTGGCGCCAACAATGGCATCGGAATCCGCACCCCCTGCGAGGGTGACCCTGCGTACGCCGGTCTCGAGATTCAGATTCTTGACGATTCAGCCGCGAAGTACGCGTCGCTCAAGCCGTACCAGTATCACGGCTCGGTGTACGGCATTGCCGCCTCCACGCGCGGCCATCAAAAACCAGCTGGCGAATGGAACAGTCAGGAGATCAAGATCACAGGATCGAAGATCACCGTGACACTGAACGGCACGGTCATTGTTGACGCGGATCTGGCCGGTTCACAAACGAACGGCGCGCTCGACGGTCAGCCCCATCCTGGACTGCAGCGGACCCGCGGGCACATCGCGCTGTGCGGCCACGGTGATCGGGTCGAGTTCCGCAATCTGCGCGTCCGGTCGCTTGACGTTTCGTCGACGAAGTAAGTCCTGACAAAGACACGTCGGCGCGAAGCTGCAGGGCTTCGCGCCGACGTAGTTGTATGTCCTCAACTGCAAGCTACTGGCGAATCAGCGCCAGATCGGCTTGCCGTCGTTGTGGCGATACACCGTCTTGTTCCCGCCGCATTCAACCGAGAACGGAATGAAGTACTTCACGCCTTCATTGGTCACGTAGCGGCCGGTCGCGACGAGTTCCTCACCATCCTTCAATGCCGTCTTTCCCTGTCCGATCGCCTCCGAAGGGCCGACCACCATGCGGGTCAGCTTTCCGCCCGAGTCGACATCGACGATGTACATGCCGGTGAAGTTCGATCCGGCGCGATCCGGAGTGACCTGACGGACGGTGCCGCGCAGGGTCTCGTCTGAACGGGTCATCTCCCCGCGGACGCGGTCATCGTCCGACCAGAAGCCGCGATCGTTTGCGCTCTGATCATTCTTTGGGTCGTTCCGGTTCGGGTCGTTCCGGTTTGGATCGTTCCGGTTTGGATCGTTCAGCTTGGGGTCGTTCCGGTTGGGATCCTTGCGCCCCGGATTCTTGGGGTCGTTCAGATCGCGGTTCCGCTCACTGTCCCTTTCATCGTTCCAGTTCGGATCGTTGACGCGTCGACGTTCGGTGTCGTTCATGCGGCGGTCATGGTCCTGCACGCCGTACGCGGTGTACACGCCACTCCAGAATGACTCGTTGGCGTTGCGGGCGTCCGACGCCTTCGGCGCCGCAAGGACCATTTCCTTCGTCGCATCAACCTGAATCGGTCCGGTCGTCGGGATCATGATCAGCGAGAACGGAACGAGACGAATGGTGTCCGCGATACCAAGGAAGTTCTGATCCGGATCAATCGCGGCGACTGGAACATCCCAATTCCCGAGATCGACATACAGATCCTCGATCTCGCCACAGCGCTGGCCACGCGACATCACGTTCTTGCCCTTGAGATCGCTGAGCATGATGTAGCGCGACTTGAACCCTTCGTCATTCGCACCGCCGGAAGCGGTCGTCGTAGTCCATCGTGCCGTGCCGTCGTTGGCGCGGTACTCGGTGGGTTTGTTGTTGCGGTTTCCGCGGACAGCGACGACGTATTCGCCGTCGAGATCCTTCGTGCCAGTTGACTCGCCAACTTCGTACTCAAGGGTTTCACCGCGATAGGGCACGGCATCGGTCGACCGCACGTACCACGCCGGTCCGACAATCACCTTTCGGAGTGTGTCGCCGTCACGAAGCGTCACCACGGTGAACTCGGAATCGTGTTCGCGAATCGTCTCAACGCTCTCGACGCGACCCTTCACCTTTTGGTAGCTCGAGCTCGAGTGCACTCGATACGGATCGTTGTGCATGCTCTGCTCGTCCGTGGAACGCCCCTTCGTCCATTCGCTGGTTTTCGTGCCAAACCACGTCGCACGGTCGAAATCCGCTCCGCTGCGAAGATCCGTATCGGCGGTAAAGACCAACTTGTTCGGCTGACCGGTGCTGCGGAGCTGCCGCGGATCGACGGCGCGGTTGCCGCTGACACCATCTACATCGACGAGAACGGCCGCGATGCGTCCGCTGCCACGGTCGATGATCAGATCATCGATCTCCGCGATCGTGTCGTTGGTGCTTGCCTGGACGATGTTCGCACCGAGGATCTCCTCGGAAGCAACGACGCTATGGAGGCGCGTCGCGTCTGGAGTCTGCGTGGTGGTCCGGATCGGCGCGCGATTCGGATCATCTGCGCGCGGCGGCGTGGTGCGCGAAGGCGAGGTGCGCGAAGGCGAGTCACTCGGGGACTGAGCGAGGAGTGGCGCCGCAATGGCGACCGCGAGTGTCATTTGAAAGGCTGCTTGAAGAACGAATGCCGGACGCCGATGAATTGCTTTGATGCTTTGCATGTTGAGGACTCCTAGTAGAGCGACTGTCGACCCGCGAACAGGGTCACAGATCGTCGATGTCGCAAGCTCTACTTTGACCTCTCAGCAGCGTTGTGTGGAGCTTCGAAGGCAAAACTGACTGCAGTTGCCGCGTTCAACCCTCGATTGGAGAGTTCGCCCGAGATGCGACGCAACGTATGAAAGCAAATGGTGAGGCAACTGCTCTACGCATTGTTGACGAGTCGTGCGTTCATTCGCTCAGCGAATGCGAATCTCGAGCATTGAGTAGTCATCGGCGTACTGGTCGCTGCCTTTCAATTCGCGCGTGACTCGATGGATATGCTCGATGCGCGAGGTCGTCACTCCGCTTTGCATCGCGGTCAAGAACTCGGCGTGCGACCACATGCGCCCGCTCAGCAACGCGATTTCAAACACGCCGTCGCTGTACAGGTAAAGCACGTCGCCTGGTTCAAGCGCGATCGTCGTGTTGACCACTTCGTACCCCGGCAGCACACCAATCATCATGCCTTCGGAGTCGAGCTGGCGAATCGAATCACCGCGCACCAGAACCGCCGGCGGATGACCCGCGCCAGCCCACACCAGCGATCGGTCTCGGCGATCGAATACGCCGTACCACATCGTGAAGAACATGCCGTTGTGACGCGCCATTGGAAACGTCGCGTTCAGGCGCGTCAGCACGGCCGTCGGATCAAGCATCTCTGCCGTCGACATGCTGCGCACGAGACTCATTGCGGACACGGAGAGCAGCGCCGGACCGACGCCATGACCGCACACATCGATGATGTAGCAAGCGAATCGATCTTCATCGACCCAGTGATAGCCAAAGCTGTCTCCACCGAGACTTGCAGACGGAATGAAGGTCCATGCTGTCTGCAGCTCCACGCGGTCGACTGGCGGATCGAGCAGTGTCTGCACGTAGTGCGCAGCCTGAGCCAGCTCACCTGCCATCCTTCGTTCGCTCGCCTCCAGCGCGCGAAATGCATCGTTGCGCTCCAGGAGCGCCACATAGCCGCGCGAGTGGTGGCGCACGCGGGCGATGAGCTCGATCGGATCCGGGATCTTGACGATGTAGTCATCCGCACCGCGCGCGAAGGCTTCCGCCTTTGTCGCCGCTTCTTCCTTCGATGAAAGAACAATGATCGGAACGTCTCGCGTGGCGTCGGACGCACGATACGCCTGCACGAGATCAAGTCCGTCGACGCCAGGCATGACAAGATCCTGCAGGATCACCGTGGGCTTGATCGCGGTGGCTGTCTCGAGCGCCTTCGTCGGATCAGGACAGAAGTGCAGCGTGATGTCCGATTGTCCATGCAGCGCCTTGCCGACCGCCATGCCGACGATGGGTTGATCATCGACCAGCAGCACAATGACCGGGCGACGGTCCAACGATCGCTCCACCGCAGGTTCATTCGTCATCATTCGGTGCGTCCTTCCCGGTCTGATTGCGGTTGAACTCCGGTCTCCGTGCAGTTCGCCAGCCCTTACGTTCAAACGCTCCCGCGATCGCCTCGCCGATGCGCGTGACCGCAAGCACCTCCGACGCGCCTCCCAACTTCACCGCTTCGCCAGGCATGCCCCAGACAACGCTGCTCGCGCGGTCCTGGGCGATAGTCCACCAGCCCGCTTCGCGCAGCGCCTTCAATCCCGCTGCTCCGTCTCGACCCATGCCCGTCAAGAGCACCGCGACTCCGCTCGCGCCGCTGGTCGCGAGCGAGTGAAAGAAGACATCCACCGACGGACGATGCAGAGCGTCATCGTGCACAACGCGCAACGTCACAAACCCCGGCGATTCGCTGACGATGTGCTCCTCGCGCGCGGGCAGATAGATCACGCCGTTACGCAGCGCTGTTGATCGCTCCACAAGTTCGACCGGCATGCCCGCAAGCTGTGCAAGCCAATCGGCGAGTCCCGCGACAAACTCGGCGCCGAGATGCTGAACAACCACGATGGGGTGCGCCCACGGCGTCGGAAGCGCGGCGAGCACAGTGGCAATAGCCTGGGGGCCCCCTGTCGAAGCGCCGATCACAAGCAGTGGAATGAGCGCGGCCTGCGTCTGGACCTCGTAGCTCAGCTGTGCGGCGCTGTTCACGGTCGAAAGCGCCGTGTTGACGCTGACCGGATCGCTCCGGTGCAGAAGATGGATGTGGTTGAGCTTGCGAAGGAGCTCCGCGCCACCAACGAGATCGCCATTGACACCGAGCCGAGGTGTGTTGATAGCGTCGATGGCACCGCATCCGAGCGCGTCGTAGACGCGACCGGAATTCCCCTCCACCGTCGCCGTCACCACGAGAATCGGACACGGCGCTGTCGTCATGATGCGGCGCGTCGCTTCCACGCCGTCAACGATCGGCATGATCATGTCCATCAGGATCACATCGGGAAGATCCCGCCGCGCCTGATCGACGGCATCGGCGCCACCCGTTGCGATCCACGCGATCGAGTGATCCGGATGAGACAGCACGACTCGGCGCAGCGCCTCGATGGCGATCGGAAGATCGTTGACGATCGCTACTCTCACGCGTTGTCCTCGGCAGGTCGCAGCGGGTCGCCGAGGAGTTCGTGCACGGTGCGGGCAAATGTATCGTCACGAAATGCCCCTTTCGTGAGATACGCATTCGCGCCGGCATGCATGCCCGCGAGCCGATCTTCTTCGCGGTCCTTATAGGAGACGATGATGATCGGCAGTTCAGCAAATCGCGGCTCACGCCGGACTGCCGCAACCAGTTCGAGTCCGTTCATGCGCGGCATGTCGACATCGGAAACGAGCAGGTCGTAACGGCCCGCCCGGATGGCGTTCCAGCCGTCGGCGCCGTCGACGGCCACATCGACCTCGTATCCGAGGCGCGACAGCAGCTGCCGCTCAACTTCACGGACAGTCAGCGAGTCGTCAACGACCAGCACGCGCCGGCGGCGGTGGCCGTCGGACTCGGATTTCAGATCAGCCCCCCGCAATCGACCATCCGACAGGAACTGCCGCACCGACTGCACAAGGTCATCGACATCGACGATCAGCAGCGGCTCACCGGTGGCTAGCAGCGACGCTGCTGCAATGTGCGGAACCTTGCCCAGCCGGGCATCGAGCGCACGCACCACGAGATCGCTCTCGCCGGCGAAGCGGTCAACGAGCAGTCCGTACCACTCCTCGTCGGCGCCGCGTCCGTGTGCCACGACCATCACGCTGGCGACATCTTCGCTTCGTTCACCGGGCTTCACATCGAGCACGCGCGCCGCATCGACGAGTCCGACCGACTTTCCGTCGAGCAAAAACTGCTGACGCCCCTCGATCGTGCTGAGAGCGTCGTGCGGCATCCTCACGACGCGTTCGAGTCGTGCGAGCGGAAACGCATAGGGCTCGCCGCCGATATCGACGACGGCGGCGCGCATGACGCTGAGGGAGACCGGGACTTCCAGCCGAAACGTAGTGCCGCGACCGAGCGTCGACTCGATCGAGGCAGTTCCTCCCACATCGCGAGCGGTCGACTGGACGACATCGAGCCCGACGCCGCGGCCGGAGATCTCCGTCACGACTGAGGCTGTCGAGAAGCCGGGAAGGAATAGAAACTCAAGGAGCTCCGCGCTCGTGAGGCGTCCTGCAACTTCAGATGTGCTTAGGCCGCGCGCGATCACCTTCTGACGGATGCGCTCCGGATCAATCCCGGCACCGTCATCCCACACCTTCACGACCAGTTGACCGGCATGATGCATCGCTTCCAGACGTATTCGCGCAGTCGGATCCTTTCCTGCCGCCACGCGGACTGCAGGCGCTTCGACCGCATGGTCGACCGCATTGCGGAGCATGTGATTGATCGGCGCTTCGAGCTTCGCCAGGATGTCACGATCGACCGGCACGCTGGCGCCGATCAATTCGAAACGCGCCGTTTTTTCGAGCTCTTTTGCAAGATCGCGCACGAGCCGTGGGAATCCCGCAGCCACCTCGCCGAACGGGCGCATGCGACTTCCAAGCGTCGCGTGATACAGCGCGGTTGATACCTCTTCGAGCCGACGCGCAAGCTCTTCGGAAGTCTCGAGCTGTTGCACCACGCTCGACACGATCCGGTGTGTCCGATCGCGGGCGACAGCGAGACGGGGACGCGCACCGATCTCTTCTTCGAGCCGCTCCAGCACCTCGGCAAGGTCGAGCAGCTGCGCCTTGATCGACTGCATCGGATCACGTGCCCACTCGACGCGCCGGCTTTCAATGGTCATCTCGCCCGCGAGCCGCATCATGCGATCAATCGCTTCAGCGCTGAGGCGGACGGATTTGGAATCGACGCCCGTGCCCGGAGCTGCTGGTGAAGGCGCAGGCGTGGCAGGCTGCGGCTCAATCCCAGGCTGCGGTACAGCCGTCGTGGGCTTCGCCGGTTCTTTCGGCGCTGGCGGAGCTGCGCTCAGTGCCTTTACCAGCGCATCGATCGCTTCCTCGTGATCGGTCGTCCAAAGAGGCAGCTGCGCTTCCGTGACGCCAGCGAGTTTCGCGAGAACGTCGGTGGCAGCGAGGAGCTGATCGATGCGGGGCGTGGCAAGGCGCTCCCGCCCCTTCTGCCCGGCGACGAAGACGTCCTCCATCGCATGCGCCAGGCGGACTGCCGCATCCACTCCGATGATGCGCGCCGCGCCTTTGATGGAGTGCGCAGCGCGCATCAGTGGCTCGAGCGCGGCAAGATCATCGGGACGGGTTTCGAGCGCGAGAAGTCCCTCGCTCATCGTCCTGCTGTGCGTTTCCGCTTCAGAGCGGAACAGCTCGAACATGGAAAAACCGCCGCCGAACGGCTCGATCCTGTCGTCGCCGCTTGCGTCTGAAGTGGTCATACGAGAGCCCGCTCCAGCGCCGATGCGAGTCGGGTGACGTTGAGTCGCGCTGCGAGAGCACCGTCGTCCAGGGGCACGAGTTCGCGCGTGATCCCGTCAAGCGCCCGCGCGACGGTCGACGGGGGCGCGAGAAATGTGGTTGCATCGAATCGATGAATGCCATGAACGCGGTCGACAGTCACGGCCCAGTGCGCGTCCGCACCGCCAATCACGACAAGCCGGCGCTCTCCAGCGGCCACACCCACGGACGACGCGACGGGGATCCCAAGCAGTCGATCGAGCCGGGCAACCGGGAGCAGCTCGCCGTTCACGTTGCAGATGCCGGCAAAGACGTCGTTCGACCGGTGCGGTATGGAATGCACCGGCCTCGTGGTCACGACGCGTCCGGCGAACGCGACATCCACTGCGAGCCGCTCGTCCCCGATCGCAAAGAGCAGGAGACTCGTTGAAAAGCGATCGTTATCCTGCGGCACCGCAGCGACCATGCGCGTGTTCTCGGCAAGGTCTTCGTTTGAAATCGGGCGCTGAAGCAGCGTGCGCAAGCGCTCCACCACATCGCGCTCATCGGCGTCGGTCAGTAGACCGACGTGATCGTCTTGACGGATGCGCTTGTGCAAACGGCGGCTTCCCATGGGAATGGGGTCGGTCATCCTCGCACCCGTCCCGCAAAGGTCGGTCGCGGACAGCCGGGAATCAGCATCTTGGCATACGGCACGGGGTACGGCACAGGCAATGATGTTAACCGTTCCCCTCTGAACGCAGATGCGCCTCCATGGCCCGCGCGCGATACCGCGCGGCGAGATCACGCCGTCCCCCGCGGTCTGCGATGTGCGCGAGTCGCATCAGCGCGTCCTCGCACTGGGGATCGAGATAGAGTGCGCGGCGCAGGGCCTCTTCTGCTGGAAGCTTCGCGTCACGCCGAAGCAGAAGTTCTCCGTGCAAGCAGTGACCTTCGACGAGATCGGGCTGTCGAGCGAGCAGAGCGACGAGCGCTCGCTCCGCCTCCGGAACCCGCCCGTGTGCTGCGAGCTCACGACACTCGCGCAGCGTGACTACCGACGCTGCAGGGAGCGCAGCGGGAGGCGACGCGCGAGCAATCGTTCGATCGAGCGGACGGGCCGCAGTGCGTGCAACGGGTGGCGCGTCGCGCACGGCAGGCGCTGCCCGCTCGAGCGGAGGACCAGGCGCGTACGCGAAGGCATCGGAGGGACCCGTCGAATGAAATGCGTCGCTGACTTCAAATCCGGCATCGGCGTGTCCAAGGATCAGCAGCCCGTCCGGTGCAAGCCACTTCGCGAATTTCGTGAGAAGCTCGATCCTCCCCTCGCGCGCGAGATAAATGAACACATTGCGACAGAACAGAATGTCGTACTCAACTTTGGGGATCCAGGTGAACAGATCGGCGCGCTCGGGACGCACAACCTCCCGCGCCTCGGCATGCACGATCGTGTCTCCGTCCCGCCTGCTGAACCACTGTTCAGCCCACAGTGGAATGGACTCGCGCGCAGCCATTCCTGAAAAGCGGCCGTGGGCCAACGCGCCCGACAGCACCGGCTCGATGTCGACCGCATCCACCGTGCACGCTTCGGGGACAAATCCGGTGGCGAGCGCCGTCACCGCCATGGAGATCGGCTCCGCGCCCTGAGCGCATCCCGCACTCAGCATGCGAATGTCCGTGCGCCCTTGTACGCGAAGTGTCATCAGCCGCGCGCGCAGCAGCTCGAACGAAGCCCGCCCTCGAAACAGCCAGCTCTCCGGCACCGAAACGAGCGTCCGCACCTTCGCAGCCTCAGCTGGATCCCGCTCAATGCGGATTGCGTAGGCCGCGTCGCCTTCATCGGCACCGTCGAGCGCGAGCTCACGGCAGCGTGTGGAGACAGCGTCTTCAAAGGATCGCGCAGTGAGCAGCGCAGGCTCGATTCGCGCCCGCGTGCGCAGCCAGTTGCGAGTCAAAGGAAAGCGCGTCATTCGGCAAGCGCCGCCGAACGTCCCGACTCCGGAAACAGCAACGCACGCTCGTCACCGTTGAGCAGTCGTTCCGTGTGCAATAGCTGCACTGTGGTTCCGTCGTGCGACACCAAGGGGCCAAATGGTGAATCGAGGGCACATGCGAATCCCGCGTGCGCGCCGTCTGTCGTCCAGTCAATCGTTTCCAGTCCCAGCATCGACTCGACCAGCAGTCCGCCCAGTCCGGCCAGTCGGCCCACGGGACTGCCGGCGTCGGCGCGCTCCGGCGCGAGGTACACGAGCAAGATACGCGAACCCAATCGCAGAGCGGCCGGTGGACCTCCGAGTCGAACCGACAGATCGATCAGCGGCATCAGCAGACGCTTTCGTTCGAACAACCCCAAGGTCCATGGAGGCGATCCCGAGACCGGTCGCCACGACACCACGGGCAGCAGCTCGACAATGGCGCTGCAGCCGATCGCCCATCGGCGCGGGCCGTCCGGAAGCTGGGTGTCAAACACGAGAGCCCGCATGCTTGCATCGATGCTCGAACAGGAACAGCCAGCCAGTCAGTCACGAAGCTTGATGATAGAGACCGTGGTCTTGAGCACAGCGATGGCTTGCTGAAGATCGCTGGCTGCACGGCCAAATTCCGAAGCGGACTGGAGCGTCTGCCTCGCTCCGGCGTTCAGCGTCCGCATGGCCTCGTCGATCTGTTTCGCTCCCGCTGCCTGATTGCGCATTCCCTCAGTGACCTGCACGACGCGGAGGGTGTCGTCCTCGACATGACTGACGATCCCCTGCAGATGTCCGCTGACTCGGTCGACATCCGCCTGCACGGCGTGCAACGATTCGCCGAACTTGTCCATCTCCATCACGCCGGATCCGACGGCGGATTGCGTCTGTCGAATCATGCGTTCGATGTCGAGCGTCGCCGACGCAGTCTGATCAGCAAGCCGTCGGATCTCGCGCGCAACGACAAGGAAACCCAGGCCAAACTCCCCGGCCTTCTCAGCTTCGATGGCCGCGTTCACTGAGAGCAGATTGGTCTGATCGGCGACTTTCGTAATCGCCGCAACGATGGCGTTGATTCCCTGTGCCTTCTCGTTGATCGCACCGAGCCGCGACGCGACATTGTGAGCCGCATGTTCGAGCCGATTCATCGAGGTCCGCATCGATTCAATCCCTTCACGACTGTCTTGTGCCTTCTGGCCAGCACCCAGTGCGCTCTCAGAGATCACCTGCATAGTCCGGAGCAGTTCCTCGCCGGTTGCCGAGATCTCGCGCGTCGCGGCACCAATCTGCGTGGTTGAGGCACCGAAGCTGGCGATGGTTGCCTCCTGCTCCCGGCTGGCGGCGGCAAGTTCGGTCGACGTCGAATTGATCTGGATGCTCGCATGGCGCACCTGACCGACGATGCGGTTGAGGTTCTCTGCCATCTTGCGGAAGCTGTCGAGGAGCACGCCTGACTCATCGCGCGCGCTCGCGATCGGCACCGGATGCGCGAGATCTCCATCTGCCACACGCGATGCCGCAAGCACTGCGACATCCAGACGCCGACCGACGCCGCGGGCAATGGCTATCAGAATCACTGCGATGATCGTCACGCCAATCAGTCCGCTCAGGACATTGAGGCCGAGCAGCTTCCAGAGCTCCGCAACAAACTGCGCCGTCGGTTTTCGGAGCAGCAGCGTCCATCCACCGTGCTCAAGTTCTGCGACGCCGTAGAAGTACTCCGTGCCGAGTACAGGATCGATTCCGCGAACGACCCGCACATCGCCCGGGCCGGTGGTGTGCGTCAGCATCAGCCGCCGAAACGGACTGTCGACAACGGATGTGGTCTTGAGCTGCTCGTTCTCCTTGCGGCCAATATCCGTTGTGGATGCGATGAACAGTCCGCGCGTGGCGAGCAGGATGTCGCCGCCGAGTCGATCCGCAATCGGCGCGAGCGTTCCGTCGATCGTTTCAAGCGAACGGTCCACCCCGGCCACACCGACGAACCTGCCATCGACGACGATCGGGAACACCTGCTCGATCATTGCTGCGGATTCGTAGAAATACGGCTTCGTGAACACGACCTCCTGCTTGGCCTCTCGCTCCGCAAGCCGCTTCGGCTCGAGGTAATAGAGGTAGTCAGGATCGTCCATGCTGACACGTGGTTCGAGCCGAACACCCTCGGGGCGGCTCGGATCCTTGCGCCAATACGGAACGAAACGTCCACGCAGATCCATCGACTCGGGGGGCAGCGAAAGGAGCGATGCGGCGTCGGCGCCGTCGGCGTTTGGCTGGTAGACAATATATGCCCCCTGTACGTCGGCCTCGGACTCGGTGAGCTGCTTTAAAAGCAGCAACGTCTCTGCTCGACGACCGAACATGCCGCCGCTGCTCTGCGCGCGACCGAGTGTCGCTGCGAGTACCGCCATCTTTTGGCTCTGGGCATCGATCTCCGCCGCCGCCTCACGGGTCGCCTGCATGATGTCCCACTCCGCGCGCACCTCGAACGCGCGGTACGCGCGAAGCAAGTTGCCGCCGATGATCAGGCCGACCACGAGAACCGTCGGAAGCACGCCCAAGAGCAACATCCTGCCGACGAGTCGATCGCGAAAGGGCAGGCGGGTTTCGTTCATTGCTGCGGTGGGAGCGGAAGCGGTGGACGGGAAACGCACTGTGGCATATCGGACGGATCTCGCTCTGCGGTACAGTCCGGTAGGACAATGCCGCCCTCGGCGACCGCTTCCTCGATTCCCCCGGCGAAACAGATCTGCGTTGTTATGGAGGCGTTCGCCAGAACCGCGTATGCTGGGCACACGGCTCGCGTGCCCACTGCGCACATCAAGCCGCGTTGCACCCACGTCCTCTCTGAGTCGGGAGGTTGCCAGGCTTCGGTCTCGGCGGCCTCCCGATTTTCATCACACGCTGCCACACCGGATTCCGCGCAACGCAATGGACCAGTCAACGGTCCGCGCGAGCGGATGCGGCGGCGATGCGGCAAAGCGGGCGCGAATCGCACGCGCATCGCGCGGTGAGCGCGCGACGAAAAAGAAGAAGCCTCCGCCTCCCGCACCCGGGAGCGCCCATGCCCGCAACTGCCGTCCCAGTGGTGCCACCATCGCTTCGATTGCAGGTGTCGTCGCCAGAGGATCAATCCTCGTCTTCAGCGTTCGACACACGTGAAGTTCCCTAGCAAACGCATCGAGATCTCCAGCTTGCAGCGCCATGCGCATCGATTCTGCGTTCTGCTTGAGACCGGCGATGGTCCCGAGCATGTCGGCATCCCGCACGAGATACCGCTCGACAACACGCTGGAGAATGTCACGCGCCATCCGACGGACGCCGGTGAAGCACAGCACGGCGTGATCGCTCAATTCACGTTGGAATGCAGGGGTGAGATCGATGTGTTCGATCCGCAGCCGCTGCGGAGTACCGGGCTCAGAGCGCGCAATCTTGCATCCCGGTTCGATACCGCCGATCTGGTCCTGCCACCCGCCGCGCGTCGCAATCATCTGTTCCAGCGCGCTCGTGCGTTCAATCAGTCGGTCGCTCGTGACGTTGCGTCCCGTGACACGGTCGAGACACGCCAGCACGGTAGCACCGAGAATTGACGAGGTCCCGAGCCCGGAGCCTTTCGGAACGGCCGCAAGCATCGCAAGCGACAGTCCGCCACCGAAGCTCGAGAGCCAGCGATCGAGTCTCATCGAAGGGCGCGGAGGAGCAATGCCCGCCAGCCGAAGCGCGGCCTTCGCGAGCGCTGACCAATCATGCGGATCGCGGTGATCGAACAGCTGCGCGCTCGTGCGAAAGACCCGCGTCAGTCCGAGATCGACTGAATGCAGCCTGATGACAGGATCAGCTGTGAGCTTCGCAATGGCATGCACCGGCGGGCGACCGTCGAGGTCGATGGCGAGGTTCACCACGGCACCGCCACGTTCGTGACAGATGGGCGGCGTGTCGGACCAGCCACCGGCGAGATCGATGCGCGCCGGCGCACTCGTCCACACCGTTTCGTCGGGCCGAATCGCGGCAACCGGCGGCTGTCGCGACAGCTCAATCTCGTCCGCGACGGCTGCGCCGACAGACGTCAGCGCATCATTCAGAAGCCTCGCCGCCGCGCGCGGATGCATGTCGCGCGTGAGCCGGGCCGCGACCGCGAGCAGCCGTGCGCGGATGAACGGCGAGGCGCCGTGTGCCGCGTGTGCCGCGCGTGATAGAACGGCTGCAGTGCTCGACAGCTCCTTTGCCGTAGCGTGCGCACGCAGCGCAGCAACGCCGAGCGACCCATTGTCGCGAAACGCCGCGACTGGATCGTCGGTCACTGAGCGCCTTGCGATCGCCGCGTCGTGCGCGACCAGCCGCTCTGGGTCGACCGCATCCAGCAGCTGCGCCACGGAATACCTGCGGGCGCGGCGCCATGTCGCTGGCGCCGCGGACGGCCGCGTCATCCACGTTGGCGGAGTCGGCACTGCTTCGACCGTCCACAGCGGTGCCTCCCAGATCGTCATCCCACTCGAACCGAACGTGCGCTGGTTGATCGAATGATCGTCACACCATCGCGCAAAGCGTGCACCGCCGAAGGTGCCGCCCGCGGCCAACGGCGTCTTGCCGTCGTCATCGACGTGGAACAGCACGGTCGTCCACCGGCGGGGCCCGATCGGAAGCGCCACGCATCCCCAGCCGCGCGGAAGTTCGACGTGCGGCACCTCGTTCATCCCGACAATCAAGTTCTCACCAGTCACGCGGATCCGCGTGCCGACGCAGTTGACGATCGCGGCGGTCGCGTGCCTCCCAGCGGTGACGGCGCATCCCGCTGAAGCCAGCTGCCGGACGCCCGTCGTCGGAGGATCAAGTTGAAAGGCTCGCGATGTCGCTTTGTCGCGCAGATACAGATCGAGACATTCGCGCGTCGATCCGATGTGGAGGAAGCGCTCGCCCGTTGACCGACGGATCGTGAACGGTGTCCGTGCGCATGCTGAACGAAGCGTCTGGAGCGGACCACGCAACTCGCCATACCGCGCCGCATAGTCGCGCGGCGATCGCCCCGGCACGAACGCTCCCAGCACGTGGTCGTACAGATCAATCGGACCCGCCCGTCCCACGGTCGCGAGTGCGAGCAGTCCGCGAGGACGCACGCGCAGCGTCTTCGTCTCCACTCCGAACCCGCGCAGCAGTGACTCCGCCGCCTGCGGATCAAAACGGACGATGCCGGTATCGATCATCACAGTCCGGTCACGACGGATCGCGCCAGCGGCGCGAGCCGCGGCCTCCGACGGCTTTTGTAGAAAATCACGGACGTGTCCGCGCGCATCGACCACGTAGACGCCGTGCTTCGATCCGCGTAGCACTGCAGCGCGCTGCGCGATTCCTACGACGCCCGCACCGTGCAGGGCAATGCCCTCGCGCCCTGCACCCACTACGGCGTCACCGCTTGCGACAATCACGTCCCCCGCTTCGCTCGCCGGCAGTGTCAGAAGATCGTCGAGCACATGATCGAATATCGACGCGGTACGCCCTGAAGCGCGGAGTGACGCTACTGGAGCGAACGCCTTTCCGATCGCGGCAAATGCCGGAAGCCGGCGACTGTCGCCTCCCGAGTGAATGATGAAGACCCGCTGCGACCGCAGCCGTCGAGTTACGGTGGCGCCTGTCATCGCATCACCGCGAAGCACGTGCAGGAGCGCGAGCGCTGTCGCGGTTCCGCTTCCGATGCGACGTCCCTGAGGATCCGCCAGCACACTCCACCGAATGCCGCGCAGATCGCCTGCTCGCTCGCGCTCATGAAGCAGTGTTTCAAACACACGCGCCTGAGCGGCGCGAGCTGCTGTCACCACCAGATACGGAAGCACACCGGTCACAAACTCGATCATACGGAATGATGCCGTTGGCCCGATGGCTGTGCGGCAAACCGCTATCCTGAATGCTTCTGTACCGTCCCGTCCAGCGAGGTCGCTTCCGTGAAGAGCTTTGCGCAGACACTCGATCTGAAAAGCGACCTCGAGATCATCAACGAGTACCGCCGGCATCATCAGGCCGTGTGGCCGGAAGTAGTCAGTGCACTTCGGGCCATCGGAATTCATCGCATGCAGATCTGGCAGCTCGGTACACGATTGTTCATGTGGTTCGAAGCCCCCGACGACTTTGACCCGAGCCGTGATTTCCAGACGTATGCGAACGACCCGCGCTGTCGTCAATGGGATGCATGGATGCGTACCTTTCAGACGAGGGTCGCGGAAGCCGGCCAGCATGACTGGTGGACTCCGATGAACGAGGTGTTCGACCTCGAGCAGTGTCCAGAATGATGCGCGTCTCGATTTCTTCCTGTACCAGTTGATTTACAGAGTGGAGTTCAGTTCAGCACGTGGCCAAACTTCCCGTCATCACGTTGTATGGAGCTGCCGGCGAAGTCACCGGCTCGTGCACGCTCATCGAGACTGAGCACAGCCGCGTCGTCGTCGACTTCGGCATGATGCAGGGAACCGACGAAGAGGAGCTGCGCAACCGGACTCCGCCACCGCTCGACTGGCCGCGCGTCGATGCAGTCGTGCTCACGCACGGCCACATTGATCACTGCGGCCGCGTTCCGATGCTGGCGACGCTCGGCTTTACCGGGAACATCTGGACAACCGAGGCGACCGCGAAACTTCTTCCGCGGATTCTTCGAGGCTCTGCCAGCCTCCAGCAGGTGCGCCGCCACGAGTGGAAGACCGGATCATCGCCGTTCGCGCGACCGATCTTCGAAGGCGATCCCCTCCACCTCCCGAAGATTGCGACGCCCGAGCCGCCCGTCATGTTTGTCAACAGTCATGTGACATCGACCATGTCCATGGTTCGCGCACTCCGTTGGGCAACACCGCAGCAGATCGCGCCTGATGTGTCGCTGCGGCTGTTGAACGCCGGTCACGTGCTCGGTGCCGCGAGCGTTGAATTGACGTGCGGGCGCGGCATCGACGAATGTGTCGTCGTCTGCTCCGGCGACCTTGGTCCGCAGTACAACGAATTGCACGAACCGCCTCTGTCGCCGCGCCGCGCCGACATCGTGGTCATCGAGTCCACCAACGGATTCGCGCCGAAACATCAGCGCCCCGACGCCGAGCAGCAGTTCGAAACTATCCTCGCGGAAGCGGGCGCGAGAAGTGAACGCGTGCTGATTCCGACATTTGCGGTCGGCCGCGCCCAGCAGATCGTCCTTCGTCTTGTGCGGCTTGCAAAGCGCCAGGCGCTGGGCGGATTGAATATCTATCTTGACTCCGCGATGGCAGTGCGCGTCACCGACGCGTTCCACGAGCATCGCGAACATCTCGCGCCGGCAGTGCGCGAAATCTACGATTCCGGCGGCTCGCCGCTTGAGTGCCGCGAACTGCACCGCCTCACCTCGCGCAATCAGTCACTTGCACTGCGCGACCTGCACCGCGGTGGAATCGTTCTGAGCGGCGCCGGCTTCTGCGATGCAGGTCCCATTCTGCACCATTTTGCGGCGGGACTGAACCGGCCCGATTGCCGCGTCATCCTGGCCGGCTATCACCCGGCAGGTTCACTCGGCGACGGACTGCGGCGGGGCGTCAAGCTGGTCGAGATCAACGGCGCGATCATCGAGGTGAACGCGAAGGTCAATGACGTCGAAGGATTGAGCGGTCATGGAGGCCAGCCTGATCTGATCGCATGGCTCGGAGGCATTGAGCCGCGCCCGCAGAAGGTCATTCTGAACCACGGCACCGAAGCGTCACGTATCGCGCTCGCGGCAGCGCTCCACCAGCATCTGGGCGTAACCTGCGTCCGGCCGTTGTCCGGCGAACCGGTCGCTTCCTGAACAGCAGCGACTGCGCTACCCTCCATTCGCGAAGCCACAGCGTTCAGCATTCCGCTGACTGCAATCAATGCCCTCATAGGGAGGAATTCCGTGTTCAAGCCCACGATCGATCGACGTTCGTTCCTCGCAACCGCGGCGGCCCTCGCGGCCGCGCCCGCAGCATCGGGCCTCGCCCAGTCGACTCCGCCGGCGAAGCCGGCTGAGCGTGGCGAAGCGGAGAACGACGGCCCGTTTACGCTCGCGCCATTGCCGTATCCAGCGGATGCCCTTGAGCCGGCGATTGACGCGGCGACGATGCGCCTGCATCACGGCAAACATCACGCGGCGTACGTGAAGAACCTCAACGCGGCGTTGAAGGGGGTAACGCTTTCGCCGGGCGCCTCGTCGATCGAATCCCTCATTGCCAAGATCGACTCGCTGCCGGCCGACAAGCACAATGCGGTCCGCAACAATGGCGGAGGTCACGCGAACCACACACTGTTCTGGTCGGTGCTCGGCCCGGCGGGCACTGGCGGTCAGCCGTCGGATGAACTCCGTCGGGCAATTGAGCGGGATTTTCCGGCAGCTTCAGGCGGCGCTGCGGGGATGGAGCGATTGAAGGCAGACATGACTGCCGCCGCGATGGCGAGGTTCGGTTCGGGCTGGGCGTGGCTCGTCGTGACCGATGAACAGAGGCTCGGCGTGACCAGCACACCCAATCAGGACAGTCCGTTGATGGGATCGGACCACGATGCCGCGGCCGGTACGCCGATCTTCGGCATCGACGTCTGGGAGCACGCGTACTACCTCAAGTATCAGAACCTGCGGGCCGACTACCTGAAGGCGATCTGGACCATCGTGAACTGGAGTGAAGTCTCGGCCCGCTTCAAGGCGGCCTTGGCTGACGCGAGCCCAAACGGCTGATCAGCTGCGCGGGCCCCTCCTTTCATCGGGGCGATAACCGGGTGTCGGGATCCGCAGTTTTAAAGGGAAATCTTCACCGGAGCGCGGCCGGAACCGAACATTCGCCAACACTTTCCGTATTCTCTCAGTAGGTCCGCCCCGACCACGGGCCCAAAGTGCTCCCTCCCCCACCCAAGCACGGTCTCTCGACAGCCTCTCTTCTCGAAGTGAAACTCTCTTCCGCTGGTCGGACAGGTCGCCCGAGCTTCAAACCTCGGGCGATGTTGTTTTTGGAGATACGCACGCGCGCCGCTCAGACTGGCCGGCGGCTTAGCTAGATGCCATAACGAATGCGCACCAGCGTGACGAGCAACGCAGGCTGCCCGACGATGGTATCATCGCTCGCGCGCTTAATGAATCGCACGCCTCCGTCCGGCGTTTCGCGCTCATTCGCCGGCGCATCCCACGCTGGGATTCTTGAACCCGCCACGCTGTACACCTCCGTGCCGCCGTCGAACCGAACGGTGAGATCGATCCGCTCCCAGGCCGGCATGAGCAGGACGCCTTCGCCGCGCCCGTCGGTCGCGGTTCGCACGTCAGACGTTGGGCTGGTCGAAACCCCGCGGCTCGCTGCCACTTCCACGATGGCACCTTCGACCGGCTGACCGCTCACGCGATCCTTCACGGTGACGAGGAACGAGCCACTCCGGGCGCCACCGCAGCCCCCGAGGCCCACCATCACCAAACAGAGCACGGCACACGAGAAACATCTTCGAAGCAATTGGAACATGCGGCGCACGATAGCGACTGCTTCGCCTCGCTCCGGCAACGGGATCATGGAAGCGCTACTCCTCGATGTAATCGAGTGAAGTGCCGAACGTCTCACGGAGCGACAGACATGCGACGACGGCCAGCACCATCACGACGACACCCACGATCGCCGCCGCTTGCCATGTGGGCATGTAGTTCTCAAGAAACTGCCAGGCCAGCGCGCTTCCTGCCGCGCCGATCCAACGCACAAAATTTGGGGCGGTGGTGGCGGCTGTAGCCCGGAGATTGGTGCCGAACTGCTCAGCAGCAATGGTGACGAAAACCGCCCAGTAGCCGATCGAAACGCCGAGGCCGAGGAGAATGAGCGTTGACATCACCAGCGTGCGCGGCGCGGCAAGAAAGTACAGCGCAATCGCGATCGTCACGAATCCGTGAAACAGCAGCACCGCAGCGCGACGTGAGCGAAGCCATTGACTCGTGAGTCCGCTCGCAAGATCGCCGAACGCGAGCCCGAGGTAGCACCAGAGGATCGCGCGATTCGGGGCCGGAATCGCTTCGGGCGGGCAACCGAGCGACGCCCCGATCTCCGGCGCATACTTCACGAGCACGCCGACCGCGTACCAGATAGGAAGCGCGATGGCGATGATGGCGAGGTAGCGACGGAAGCGGCTCCACGGCCAGAAGAGCTTCCAGACAGCGCCGCGCCCCGGTGCAACGTGCGCTCGCGCCGATTCAAACATGCCGCTCTCGACGACGCCGACCCGCAGAAAGAGCAGCGCCAGTCCCAGCGATCCACCGATGAGATACGCAGTCCGCCAGCTGAAGTACTCGGCCACGATCGCGGCGAATACCGCTCCGAGCACACCGACCGATGCGACGATGGTGGTGCCAATCCCGCGCCGCTCCTTGCCCATCAGTTCCGCAACCAGCGTGACCCCGGCGCCGAGCTCGCCCGCGAGTCCGAAGCCCGCGAGGAACCGCAGCACCTCGTACTGCGCGAGCGCCGTGCCCAAACCCACATGCCGCAGAAAGGCCAGCGGCGAGTCCACCGGCACGTCGGCAATGAATGCGTTCAGCAGATTCGCGGTGGAGTAGCAGAGAATCGACCCGAACAGCACCGAGAGACGACCGCGACGATCCGCGAGGACGCCCCAGAAAATGCCGCCAATCATCAGGCCCGTCGTCTGAATGTAATTGTCGAGTCGGATTCCGACCGTCTTGATCTCACTCGGAACGACGCCGATGCTCTGCAGGCTTGGAATACGCACGATCGCGAACAGCAGCAGATCGAAAATGTCGACGAAATAACCGAGTGCCGCGACGATCACCGCGAATGTCACGCGCCTGTCGTGGTGCGGCGACTGGGGGGAAGACCCCGATGCCCCCGCGTCCTGCATGGTCATGGCCGCAGTGTCCGGGAAGCCCACTTGGGTCGCAAGTTGGGTCGCCAGTTGGGTAGCCAGTGGTTCATCGGCCCAACCGCTGAAACTCGTAGATCGATCCGAGGCCAAGGATCACCGTGAGTTCGTCGAGCGCGCGACGGCTTTCGTCCAGCAGCTTCGGATCGGCGAGATCGGCGGAGCTGAGCTGCTCGCGATAGTTTCGATCGGCCCACGCAAGGAGTTCCGCGTGGCGCTGCGGCGTGTACAGAGCCTTCGGATTCATCGCGGCGAGTTCATCCGCCGTCAGCGGCACGCGCAGGCGCAGACATGCGGGGCCGCCGCCATTCCGCATGCTCTCGCGCAGCTGCATGTAGTGGACGGCTCGAATCGGATTGGCTGAGTCGGCAATGATTCCTTCGAGTGTCGCACGCACGAGCGGGTCCTCCCGCGATTCCATCGGCGCGAGGATCGCCATCGTTCCATCGCCCGGCGAGATCAGCTGCGAGTTGAACAGATAGCTCTTGACGGCCTGTTCGACACTCAGATTACTTGCGCGCACGGTGATCAGGACGAGCCCGCTGACGCGCTCGCGCAGCGTGTTCATCACCGTGGCCTGATCAACAAATGCGTGCTCATGCGTGAACAGCACGCGCTCGCTTCCCATACTGATCACGTCATTGTGAAACACGCCAAGGTCAATCGAATCGGGACGCTGGCGCACAAACACACAGCGATCGCCGTCGAGCTGATGAAGCCGTGCAACTGCCTGGGATGCGCTGAGCGACTGGCGGGCCGGGAAACGCTTCGGGGCATCCGTTTCCCGCTCGCTCTTTCCGTAGACGAAGAGGTGCAGGCCGCGCTGATCTTGGCCCGCAAGCCGCGTGTGATTCGCGGCGCCTTCGTCACCAAACAAGTCCGTTGCCGGCACAGGTGCGTGATGCACAAACTTCGAGGAGTCGCCGAAAATCGCCCGCAACGCCAGTGCCGTTGTCGGTGGCTCGATCGAGCGATGAAACATCGAGCGCAGGTTGGCCGGCGTGAAATGCACCTTGCGATCGCCGCTGTCGCACGACGGTGCAACCGTCGCGGCATTTGCTGTCCACATCGCCGACGCGCTGCAGGTGCGCGCGAACAGCAGAAAGTCTTCCTTCGCAGCGCGAGCGATGACGTCAGCATCGGACCCGGTGAAACCGAGGGCGCGCAGCGAAGGCACATGCGGACGCTCATGCGGCGGCAGGTATCCCTGGGGCAGTCCAAGCGATGCGACGAACGCCGCTTTCGCCAGTCCCTGCTTCACCGCCTCGCGCGGTGCCGAGATGTTCCCCTCGTTGGAGATGCTCGCCAGGTTGCCCAACGACAAGCCGGTGTAATTGTGTGTCGGACCGACGATGCCGTCGAGATTCGCTTCCAGGAGCCGAGTCTGCATGAGACGCGGCATAGTACGGAAGAGTGGCGCAATGAGATGCCATTGGAGTTCTGGCGGAGATCTCCGACAGCGACGATACTCGTTTCCATGCTGCTCTTCGCTCTGGCGATGGTTGCGCTTGGAAGCGGTCCACCGGCTGCCGATCCCCTTTCGGAAAGCGACGTGGTATGGACGACGCCGAGTCGAGACGACCAGGGTTCGATGCCCATCGGAAATGGTGATCTCGCCGCCAACGTGTGGATCACCGCCGACGGCGTGCTCTCGATGTATCTTGCAAAGTCGGATGCTTGGGACGAGAACGCGCGGCTGCTGAAGCTCGGACTCGTTCGAGTGCAGCTTGATCCACCGCTCGCGCCGGACGCATCCTTTCGCCAGCGGCTGGATCTGCGCGAAGGCGAGATCGAGATCGAACTCGACGGTTCGTCGCACACATCAATTCGCGTGCGCGTCGATGCGAACCACCCACAGTTCATTGTCGACATCACCACCGGCAGTCCCACCACACTGCTTGCGACGCTTGATCACTGGCGCCTCGCGCCGCGCACGGTGCAGGAGCTCGCATGGAGCGATGTCTTCTGCCTCGATCTGAACCGCCCGCCGACGCTGCCCCTCGTCACGGAACCCGACACGTTCCTGCCTCCCGTCCCAGGTCGAAGCGGCGCTGAACTGGTGTGGTATCACCGCAACGACCGCACCCCGATTCCGATCACGTTCTGGCTGCAGGGACTGACGTCGCTGCTTCCGACGTTTGATGACCCGATTCTGTTTCGCACGTTCGGATCACTGATGACCGGCGATGGGCTCGTCGCGAGCGGCGATCGATCGCTGCGCTCGATCTCGCCTGCCACGCAGCATGCGCTGCGTATCACAGCGCTCACGATGATGGCGCCGGAGGAACGCGCGTTTGCAGCTGCGCTCCGTGATCGTGCCGCGGCGAGCGACGCTGTTCCGTCGGAGGGCAAGCTGCGTGCGCACCGCCGATGGTGGGATGCATTCTGGGAACGCTCGTTCATCCGTGTACACGAGAACAGTCGCGCGGCGCCGTACCGGTTGCCCGTGAACGATCTGCCCGTCTCGATCGGCAGCGACGCGAACGGTGCGAACGCATTTCAAGGCACAATCGAAACAGTGCTTGTGTACGACCGCGCGCTGCAGGCGGATGAGATGGCCGCGCTCGCAACCGGCCGGGCACCGGCAGCTCCAGCGCTCGCATGGCAGGACGGCGACGCTCGCACTGTGCCGAATGGCGTCAGTCTGCTGGGCGGCGAAGGACTCAGCGTTGCAGCGTGGATCATTCCCGATCACCAGGCGCCGGGCGGCGGCCGGATCGTCGACAAGGCGCCGGTCGGCACCGCACAAGGATGGGTGCTCGACACGTATCCGAGCAACTCGCTGCGATTCATCGCCGGTGAAGTGCAGGCGACACTCGACGCGCGCCTTGAACCGGGCGTGCGCACACTGGTCTCGGCAACCTACGACCCGAAACTGGGATCATCGCGGCTCTTCATCAACGGTCAGCAGGTTGCTGAAACTCCATCGCTTCCATCCGCTGCTGCGACGGTCACGCGCGGGTACGAGCTGCAGCGGTATCTGCTCGCGTGCGCCGGCCGGGGAGGCGCGCCCATCAAGTTCAACGGCTCGCTCTTCACGATGCCGCGCGCGGGCCACGACGATGGCGATCCCGACTACCGAAGATGGGGACCGGGCTACTGGTTTCAAAACACACGCCTCCTGTACTGGCCCATGTTCGCGGCGGGCGACTTCGACTGCACGGAGGCGTTCTTTCGCATGTATCGCGACGCGATCCCGCTGATTGTGGCAAGGTCGCGCGCGGTCGAGAGTGAGCGCGTAGCCCCCGGCGGCGGCGCATTTCACGAAACGATCTACTTCTGGGGGACGCCCGACAACGCGACGTTTGGATGGCGCCGCGAGAACGCCGAGCCGGGCCAGGTGACGAATCCGTACATCCGCCACTATCGGAGCGGATCGATCGAGCTCTTGGCGATGGCGATCGAGCGCTATTCGTACGAGCGCGATACAGCATTCCTGCGCGCGACGCTCCTCCCTCTGTGCGACGCCATTCTCACGTTCTATGCGAGCTTCTATCCGCGCGAACCGAATGGCACGATCCGCTTTGAACCGGCTGCGTCGCTCGAAACCTGGCACGATGCGACCGATCCGTTGCCCGAGATCGCGGGACTGCGGTTCCTGCTGCCGCAATTGCTGGCGCTCGACTCGGCGCATGTGGGTGAGGCGCGCCGCGCGGCGTGGAAGGCGCTCCTCGATGCGCTTCCCGCAATTCCGATGACGTTCGACGAGGGCGGTTCGCGGCTGGCGCCCGCAGCGCGCTTTGCCGAGCTCGCCAACGTCGAGAATCCGGAGCTGTACGCCGTGTTTCCCTATCGGCTGTTCGGCGCAGGAAAGCCGGATCTTGACATCGCTCTGCGCACGTTTGATGCGCGCACCAACCGCGCCAACGTCGGCTGGTGCCAGGACTCGATTCAGGCGGCCATGCTCGGACGCGGTGACGACGCAGCATCGATGATCGCGCGCCGCGCGGCGGTCAAGGATCAGCGCAGTCGATTCCCTGCGTTCTGGGGACCGAACTACGACTGGGTTCCCGATCAGGATCACGGCGCAAACATCCTGACCACGCTGCAGTTGATGATCCTGCAGTCGGACGGTGATCGCATTCTGCTGCTGCCTGCGTGGCCGCTGGGGTGGGACGCCGACTTTCGCCTGCATGCACCAAAGAACACGACGCTCACCGGCATGATCCGCGACGGTCGTCTCGCATCATTGATCGTGTCGCCGCCCGAGCGGCTGGCGGATGTGGAATTTCTGCACCGTCAGTGAGGGACGCTCGTGATGCATCCTGCGTCCCGACATTGCGGCATCCCGACATTGCGGTCAGGGTTGTCGAGGCGACGCCTTGCTCGGCGACCCCCCCCCCCCAAGAGATGATGCCTGGAGATGATGCCTGGAGATGATGCCTGCAAATGATGCCTGCAAATGATGCCTGCAGCGATTTCAGCGAAATGGACCTGATCGGGCTCGAACCGACGACCTCTTCCATGCCATGGAAGCGCTCTCCCAATTGAGCTACAGGCCCGTCATATGCAATTGCCAGCCGCGGTTACCCGCCGGTGGGAGCGACAAAGGTAGCCGAGCCTTTGCGTTGCAGCAAGCCCACGTTTGGTTGATCCGTCTTTGGCGCCGTCGCGATGTGCATACGGCGCGGTCGAAAAGTGCGATCGGCGGCCATTATCAGGCCGCCGATCGCATGGACTCATCTAATGCCGGGCGCCATCGGCGACACCCGTCCCGCTCGCCAAAGCGTCGATCGCCTTGACGAACTCGTCCTTCTTCACATTGCCGACCCACTTCTTCGCGACTTGGCCATTCTGGAGCAGGATGACCGTCGGAATCGCGGTGATTTGGTAGCTCAACGCCGTCTTCTGATGCTTGTCGGTGTCGAGCTTGCCGACTTTCACCTTGCCGGCGTAGGTCTTGGCGAGATCCTCAATCGTGGGGGCAAGCATGCGGCATGGCATGCACCATTCAGCCCAGAAATCGACGATGACGGGCACGTTGGACTTTAAGGCCTCGGCCTCGAAATTTGCGTCGGTGAACTCAATCGTGGCAACGCCAGCCATGCGGGGCCTCCCAAGGGGTCGAAGTGTGCGTAGTCGAAGTTTCAATCGTAGCAATCGGCAGCGCGTAAGGTCGAGTCGATAGTGCGTTCGTTGACCAAAGTGCAAGAGTCACGGGGATCTTCCCGCCAGGAGCATCGCGCCAACGGCTGAGCGGTTCCCGTACGATCAACCTCCCCTTTCGTCTCATGACGGTTCGAATGGACCCCCCTTTTACTTATGGAAGGGATTCGGGACCACGGCGGACGTCACACCCATTGAGCAGGCAGGCAACGCAGGTATGAACGAAATCGCGATCATCGGCGCAGGGAAAATCGGACGGATGGCCACCCACATGCTGGCCACCTGCGGCGACTACACCGTCCGCGTCGGCGACTCCGTGGCCGCGAGTCTCGCGCACCTCCAGACGCTGTATCCGAGGATGGAAGGGCACACGTTTGATTTCCACGACGTGAGCGCCTTGGATCGAATTCTGAAGGGCACCAAAGCGGTCATCAGCTGCGCCCCGTTTCACTGCAATCCGCTGATCGCCGAACGAGCCCGAGCGGCGCGTGTGCATTATCTCGATCTCACGGAGGACGTCGCGGTCACGAAGCGCGTGCTCGAACTTTCGCACGGCGCCGAGACCGCGTTCGTTCCGCAGTGCGGACTCGCGCCAGGCTTCATCACGATCGTCGCGAAACACCTGATCGCCCGCATGACCGATGTGACCGATCTGCGGCTGCGAGTTGGTGCACTGCCGCGATTCCCCGACAATCAACTTCGCTACAACCTGACGTGGTCCACCGAAGGACTGATCAACGAGTACTCCAATCCGTGTGAGTCGCTCTCCGATGGGCGACTTGTGAGCGTGCCGCCGATGGAGCATCTCGAGTCGCTCATGATCGACGGCGTCGAGTACGAAGCGTTCAACACCTCCGGTGGACTGGGCACCCTCGCGGACACGCTTCGTGGTCGAGTGCGCAACGTCAACTACAAGACCATTCGCTTCCCCGGTCACAACAAGCTGATTCGCTTCCTGCTCGATGATCTCAAGATGCGCGATCATCGCGAGGAGCTCGGCCGCATCTTCGAACGCGCGCTGCCGACGACGTATCAGGACCAGATCGTGATTTTTGTTTCGGCAACGGGCCAGTACCACGGTCGCCTGACTGAGCGCACGTATGCGAAGACAGTGTTTCACAAGGTGATCGACAACGAGAACTGGTCCGCCATCCAGATCACGACAGCGGCCGGCGTCTGCGCGGTCCTTGACATGCTGATGGACGGCAGGATCCCGCAGCGAGGATTCGTCAAGATGGAGCAGATCAGCTACGACGACTTCATCGCGAATCGGTTCGGCAAGCACTATGCATAACTGACTTCACGCCAGCGACTGATGCGCCATGACGGCTTTCAACACGCGCAGTCCGTCACGCGTCGCCGTGACGTCATGCGTGCGGATGATGGCAGGCAGCGCGGCGCTCACCGCGCACGCAGCGACGACGCTCCCTGTGACGCGCTCGAGCGGATGCGTCCGTCCTGTCGCGGTGCCGATGAAACTCTTGCGACTCGCGCCGAACACCACGGGGAACCCGAGATCCGCAATCTCGGCGGCCCGCGCGATGAGTTCAAAGTTCTGATCCACGGTCTTGCCGAAGCCGAGCCCGGGATCGATCGCGATGCTGTCGCGTTCGATGCCGCTCCCCAGCGCCATGTCCACGCGGGCGAGCAGCCAGTTGCTCACCGCGCGGACCACGTCACCGGTGATGCGCGGTGCGGCGTACTCGGAACTGTACTGATCCACATCAGGGGGAACGACGCGGTGCATCAGCACGATTCCGCACCGACGGCGCGCGACGAGCGCGAACATCCCAGGGTCATCGACACCAGCTGACACGTCGTTCACCGCGTCAGCGCCGGCCTCGAGCGCAGCTTCAGCGACGCCCGCGAGCGTCGTATCAATCGAGATCGCCACATCGCTCGTGAGCCGCACTCGACGGATGAGCTCGCAGGTCCTCTTGATCTGATCCACTGCGATGACACGGTCAGCACCAGGGCGCGTCGATTCACCGCCGATGTCCACGATCGTGGCACCTTCCTCGACGAGATGCAGCGCCCGCGCGGCACCGAGCGACGGTTCGGCAAACTGCCCGCCGTCAGAGAACGAGTCGGGCGTGGCATTGATGATCGCCATCAATACGAAGGGATCCAGCGAAAGCACCTTGCCGTTCCCGAGTCGCCATTCCGTTGCGTGTGCCACGGTCACTCTGCCTTCTTGACTGGCGCCGCAGGCGCGCCCGCCTGCTGTTTCGCCGCATCAAAGAACACTCCGAGCACACCGCTTGGAATGACCAGCGCGGACTCGACGGTGCCCTTGTCGATCTCCAGCGCAAACGCGATCGGTTCCACCGATGCGGGAATCTGCGGCAGCGACGGCTGATCTCCCCCGACCCCCCCGACCCCCCCGACCATCGACGCGATCTGCTGGAGGAGCTTGCCGAACTGGCCGACGCCGATGAACCCTTCGATGTCAGCACGATCGATCAGCCACGATCGGTAGGCCTTGATCGTCGCGTCATCTGCAAGCGACCTGCCGCCGGCGCCGGGAAGTTGACCGACGTTCGTTGCCCGCTCGAGGACGTCGGCGCGCTGACTGAACGTCATGGCCACACCACCCCGCGTCTGCTTCACAAAGCCCACGAAACCACGGCCGCCGAAAATCGCGTGAGCAATGCCACGCCGAATGGCGAGATCGCCGGCGTTGCCGGTCTGTGTGACCGTCTCCACGACTTCAAACGCATCGGTGGTCTCGCCCGACTTGAGTGTGCGATTCGCCTCCCAATTCGGTGCGCGCCGCACTCCGTGCGACTCTCCCTCCATCGCCATCACCGCGTCACGAATGCTGCCGCGCACGACATCCGGTGCGTCTGTCTCCAGAAAGAGCAGCGCGTCGTTCAGAATCCCCCCCGCCGCTATGCCGAGCTTGCTGGGAAAGATCGCCATCTGAATCGCGTGCAGGCGGTCCTTCGAGGCGGCGAGCCAACCCGGCAGCGAGGGTTCGCCGGGGACATGTTTCAAGAGCGCGTTCAACGCCGACGTCCCGCCGGCGCCGTCGACATCAACCCGAAACGCAAGATAGAACCGCTGCTGCGGAAGTCGGTCGAGTGTTCCGCCGCGATTCGTGCCGCCGGCAGTGAGTGCCGCGAGCTCACTTCCATCGCGCGCTCTTGCGAAGGTGCGGATGCCGATCCCCAGAGGATCGACTTCGATGGCAATGAGACCGTTGTCAAGACCTTCGAGGAGCGCGAGGGCACGTCGGTGCGCTTCCCCTATCTGCGCGGCAAACGGCATGGTTGCGGGAATAGGTCCGTTCGCTCCATCAAGAGAGGCTCGCTCCACCATGCGCTTCACGGCCTGCGATCCACCCCACGCGACAATGTCGCCCCGGTCGAGCAGCTCGCTTCCGCGCGCGCCCAATCGGACGCGAACCGCCGTGGCGATGCTCGCGCCGGGTTTGAACGCCTCGAGCGTTGCTCGATCGTTGCTGAGCACGACGTGCGTACCTGCACCCTTCGCAAAGATCGTCGTGCCGTCCTTCCGGCGGTACGCGTCGGGCGACACGTCGGGCAACGGTGTGAAATTCCCGCTGAGAAAGCCCTTGGCGTCGGTGGTCGGAACAAAACCGAGCAGACGATCGCTTTCTCCTTCCGGCAGTGGTGGCAACGCGACCAGGGCGATACTTCCGTTGTCGTCGAACGCGACGCTCACGCCGAGCAACGCCTTCATCTGATCGATCGGGCGACCTCCGAACGCCGTCTCGGGGCGGTTCATGCGCTCCAGACATTGCTGCAGGTCGTCATTGGTCTTCTTCGCATTCGGCACGATGACAAACGCGATCGCGTCCATCGGCACAAGATCGAGCGCAGTGTTCGCCGTCGCATTCGCGCGCGGTGCGATGAGCACGCCGGCAGCGCAGACCAGCCCGACAACCGTTTTCACGCACCGATGCATAGAGAGCTCCGAAGCTGTTGATGCGGGCAATCGTCCCGAGGAGCCGGACGCGACGCCTTACTGTACGGTGCACGCGTGAAGCGGAGAAACCGTCGTGACCCCGACGTGACCTCGCATGACTTTCCGTGATCCCGACGTGAACAGTGTTGCCCTCATTCTCATCGGAATCATCCTTGTCGGCGCCGTCGCATCGGCGGCATCCCGCATGCTTCGAGCGGTTCGCAGTCCGGGCGCGTCGCTTCTGGGGGGACTCTGCGCGGGAATTCTGCTCGGCCCCGGCGTTTTCGGGCGCGCTGCTCCAGCAGCCCACATTGCGCTGTTTGAAGGTGATCGCTCGATCCTCGCCCAGTTTGAGTCCTCCGATCGTGAACATCGCGCGGCACTGCTCGCAAGCACTGCGCCGCAGGCCGCGGGCGCTCCCATGGACGCGCTCGTTGCAGAACTCGCGACGCAGCGCGACGTGGCGCTGGAGGCGTGGAATACGGAGCGTGAGCGCCACCGCGCGCTGATCGTGCTCGCGATTTTGATGACGGGTGCGATCGTTCTGCTCGCGGCAGGCGCTGCGTCGAGCGTGCGCGGTCCCGCGCGCCGGCATCAATTGACCGAGTCGATGCTGAACGCCGCGTGGTCAACGAGCGTGCCGTTCGGTTTGACGATGCTCGCGCTCCAGCTCGGCGGGGTTCCGCTGCTCGCGCCTTCATCGCTCATGCTCGCATGCTCGATGTCGTGCGGAGCGTGGTGCGTGTCGCGCAGCGATCGGGCCATCGCGCGCGCCGTCGTTTGGGGAGGCGCCGCGCTCGTAGAGCAGAGTGCGCGCTGGGCGAGCGCCTTCGTCCTTCCGATTGCGTGCGCTGCGCTGCTGATGAGCGCTCCGCTGCCGCTGGCATGCGCCGGCGTCGTCACCCTGTGCTGTCTTCCGCTGGGCTGGTTTGTGCGCGTGAGGCTCGTGAGATTCGCCGATCATGTCGCGCTGCCGGCACTCGTTGCACTTTCCCTGCTGAACATCGAGCCGTTTCACGACTGGATGACGGGCTTCGTGATCATCGCGTATGTGATCGCTGAAGACGGCCGCTGGCTGGGAGGATGGATCGGACACTGGACTGCCGGCGGGGCAGGCCGATCGGCGGGGAAGCTAAGCGCGATGCGTCTGACGTTTGCCGGATTGAGTGTCGCGCCGACCATGGCGGTGTTGACAGCCGTCGGCTTCGCGCTCGGTGTGCTTGATCCAAGGCAGGCGTTTGCCGCGCTGCTCGCCGCAACCGCCGTCGCGGTCCTGACGAATGCCCGCAGCAGCGCCGCTCGCCGGCTGGCGCTTGCGGAAGCTGAGCTGGCATCTGCAGCGTGACCCTTCCGTTGGAGTACGCTGATTCGCTCGACGCACCACCCTTGATGGAAGGAATCCACATGAACCCCTTGAAGAGTCTGCTGAAGCTGACGTCCGCCTTTGCGGTTGGCGCCGCCGCACTCACAGCGCTCGCCGTACCTTCCGTGCAGCCGGACGATGCCGAGCTGTCGGCGAAGTGGAAGGGCGTGAGTTTGTACACCCTCAAGTCCAAGTCACTGAACGGTGACACGGCTGATCTCAAGCAGTTTGACGGCAAAGTGACGCTGGTCGTGAATGTCGCGAGCAAGTGCGGCTACACGTCGCAGTACGAGGGACTGCAGACGCTCTACAGCGAGCTGAAGGACAAGGGCTTCACCATCGTCGGCTTTCCGAGCAACGATTTCGGAAGTCAAGAGCCGGGAACAGCGGAAGAGATCGCAACCTTCTGCACGAAGAATTACGGCGTCACTTTTCCAATGATGGAAAAGGTCCAGACGAAAGCCGGCGACGGCCAGAGCGAAATCTACCAATACCTCGGCACGCGCACCCAACAGCTGCCCGCGTGGAACTTCGGCAAGTATCTGATCGGCCGCGATGGCCAGCCGGTCGCGTATTACGGCTCGAAAGTCACGCCGGACAGCAAGGAGCTGCGCGACGCGATCAGCAAGGCGCTCGACGTGAAGCCAGCGCTGAAACCGGAGTTGAAACCGGATTCCAAGCCAGCGCAGCCGAAGGACCCGAAGAAGTCTGACGCGTCGACGTGAGATTCGCTCGGTCACTCCACAGTGACCGACTTGGCCCCTTCGGTCACTCCACAGTGACCGACTTGGCTCCTTCGGTCACTCCACAGTGACCGACTTGGCTCCTTCGGTCACTCCACAGTGACCGACTTGGCTCCTTCGGTCACTCCACAGTGACCGACTTGGCCAAGTTCCTTGGCTTGTCGACATCCTTGCCGCGCATCACGGCCGCGTGATACGCGAGCAGTTGCAGCGGGACGACCGTGAGCATTGGCTGAAGCGGCTCGGGTACGTCCGGCACCCAGAACACTTCATGCACGTGCTTGCGGATGCTCTCGTCGCCTTCGGTCGCCACGGCGATGACGTGACCGCCGCGTGAGCGGACTTCTTCGATGTTCGAGAGGACCTTCTCGTACTGGCTGTTGCGCGTGGCGAGGAAGACGACCGGCATGCCATTGTCGATCAGCGCGATTGGACCGTGCTTCATCTCGGCAGCCGGCATTCCTTCGGCGTGGATGTAACTGATTTCCTTCAGCTTGAGCGCGCCTTCAAGTGCAACTGGATAGTTGTAGCCGCGGCCGAGGAACAGCCAGTTTTCACGGTCGATGTACTTCGCGGTCGCCTGTTTGATGTTGTCGCTCTGCTGGAGAACGCGCTCGATGTGATCTGGAATCTTGTGCATTGCTTCCAGCAGCTCGCGCACATAGTCCGCTGAGAGGAAGCGGCGTCGTCCAATGAAAATGCCGAGCATCGTCGCGACCATCACCTGGCCAAGAAATGCCTTGGTGCTGGCGACGCCGATCTCGGGCCCGACACGGAGATAGACGCCTGCGTCAGTTTCACGCGAGATCGAGCTGCCGACGACGTTGACGAGTCCGAGTGCGAGCGCGCCGCGCTGCTTCGCTTCCTGCAGCGCCGCGAGTGTGTCAGCGGTTTCGCCCGACTGGCTCACCGCGACGACGACGGAGCCTTCTTCGACGATGGGATTCCGGTAGCGGAACTCGCTCGCGAAGTCGACATCGGTCGGAATCTTCGCGAGGTCTTCCATCACGTACTCGGCCACCATGCAGGCATGGAGTGCGGTCCCCTGACCGACGAACACCACGCGCTTCGCGCGGGCGAGTTCACGGGCGAACTGGCTGATGCCACCGAGCACGATCTGGCCCGAGCGGAGATCGACGCGTCCCTTCATGCAAGTTCGCAGAGCATTGGGCTGCTCGTAGATCTCCTTGAGCATGAAGTGTTCGAACGCGCCGAGCGAAATCTGCCCGAGGTCGTATTCGAGCTCGCGGATCTCAGCGCTGACCGGGACGTTGTCGACGGTGGTGGTGCGAAACGAGTCACGCGTGAGCTTGGCGACGGTGTAATCCTGCAGTGTGAACGCCTGCGTGGTGTGCGCGACGATTGCACTTTGATCACTCGCAACGATGTACTCGTCCTTGCCCACGCCGACCATCAGCGGACTGCCCTTGCGGGCGACGACCAAGACATCCGGTTCCTTGTCGCAGAGCACGGCAATGGCGTACGCGCCGGTGACTTCGCACAGCGCGGACTGCACAGCCTTCTCGAGGTCGCCTCGATACAGCTCGCCCACGAGATGCGCCAGGACCTCGGTGTCTGTTTCGCTTGTAAAGACGTGACCCTTTTCCTCAAGGTATTTCTTGAGCACGGAATAGTTTTCAATGATTCCGTTGTGAATCAGGGCGATGCCGTGGCCCAGCTTCAGGTCGTCGCAATGCGGATGCGCATTGCGGTCGGTGACGCCGCCATGCGTTGCCCAGCGCGTGTGGGCGATGCCAACGGATCCGTCGTAACCCCCCTGTCGCTCCACGAGCTCTTCCAGCACGCTGACGCGGCCCACCGCTTTCGCGATCCGGAGCTTCGGCTGCGCACCGTCGGGGAAAATCGCGAGCCCCGCAGAGTCATACCCGCGATATTCAAGACGCTTCAGACCTTCGAGGAGGACGGGCTTGGCTTGCTTGCGTCCGATGTAGGCGACGATTCCGCACATACCTGTTTGACTCCCCTGTTGATCCAAGGCTTATCCCAAGCTTGATCCCAAGCTTGGTCCCAAGCTTGACCGGTCCTTGACCCGAAGGCTCGAACGATTCCTCATCGGCACCTCGGGGATACTGACGGCAGCCAGATCTCCGACCCCGAGCCAATGATTGACAGCAAGTCCCCCGATCGAGCGGGCGGCATCGTATGCGCGTCACAACCCGAAAGTTCGCCAGTCCTGCTCCAGTCCGGTAAGGGTGGGACGTGCAGCAGGTCGCTACCATCGCGGCCGTGAGCGACTCCGCCCATGACCTGTGGTCCGACGCCCGCGAGCAGCGACGCAAGGCTGCGGAGCCGCTGGCGTCACGGATGCGACCTGACGCGCTGGAAGACTTCGCCGGACAGGCGCACTTCCTCGGCCCGGGGAAACTGCTGCGCCGGATGCTGGACGGCGACGCGATGACGTCACTGCTGTTTTCGGGACCACCAGGCTCGGGCAAGACGACGCTCGCAGAACTCATCGCCACGCGCTCCAAGTGTCACTTCGAACGGGCGAACGCCGCCTCGATCGGTGTGAAGGAGATCCGAGAGATCGTCGACGGCGCCAAGCGCCGCCTCGGCGACAGCGGCCGCCGCACCATTCTCTTTCTCGACGAGATTCACCGTTTCTCAAAATCGCAGCAGGACGTGCTGCTCAGCGACGTGGAGCACGGAATTATTATTTTGATTGGCGCAACAACTGAGAATCCTTATTACTCGGTCAATACGGCGCTCGTCAGCCGATCAACGGTGTTCACTTTTTTGCCGCTGAGCGAAGCCGATATCGGCAACGTGATTCGCCGCGCCGTGAGCCATCCGCGCGGCCTTGGTTCTGTCGAGATCACCGTCACCGACGAGGCGATCGCGCACTGGGCGCGCATCAGCGACGGCGACGCGCGCCGCGCGCTCGGCGCTCTCGAGGTTGCGGCGTTGTCACTCGTTGCGCAGCGAGCGCGCAACGGGGGAAGCGGGCCGCTCGTGGTTGATCTCGCGACAGCGGAAGAGTCGATCCAGACGAAGGCGCTCGTGTTCGACGGCAGCGGCGACCAGCACTATGACCTCGCAAGCGCGTTCATCAAGTCGATGCGCGGAAGCGACCCGGATGCGGCGACCTACTGGCTGGCGCGAATGCTGGTCTCCGGCGAGGACCCGCGGTTCATCGCACGACGGATCGCGATCTTTGCAAGCGAAGACATCGGCAACGCCGATCCGCAGGCGGCGATTCTGGCGGCGGCGGCATGGACGAATGTCGAGCGCATCGGCATGCCCGAAGGGCAGCTGAACCTGGCACAGGCTGCGATCTACATGGCGTGCGCTCCGAAATCAGGAGCGTCGAGTGCCGCCATCTGGACCGCGATGGAAGAGGTGCGCGAAGGACGGACCGTTCCTGTTCCCATGCACCTCCTTGACCAGACCAAACGGCGCCTGACGAAGCACGCCGACGATGGCGAGGCGGCAGATCCCTCGGCGACGCGCTACGAGAACCCCCACGCTGAGCGTGATGGCATCGGGCGACAGGAGTATCTCGGCGTCGATCGTTCGTACTACCAGCCAACGGATCGCGGGTTTGAATCGATCATTCGTGAACGACTGGAGCGGGCGCGGTCGATACGCCGGCGCGCGCCCGGAGACACATGAGGATGCCGTATGACAGAACTGAACGATGAGGCGATCCTCGCGGCGAAGCGGGTGATGCGGGCGGACATCCAGTTGCTACTGCAAGGGATTTCCGACACCGAACGGCGTTCCGCGTCCCGCGAGGCGTCGGCACGGCTGGTTGAGCTCGAAGAGCTTCGCGAAGCTGACGCGGTTCTCTTTTACATGGCGCTGCGAACCGAGCTGGATCCCGGCTCCGCAATGGCGTCGTGTTTCAAGGAGGGGATCCGCGTAGCCGTTCCCCGGGTTGATGAGGAGAGCGGGGAGCTGGATGCCATCGAGATCGAGTCGTTTGATGATCGGCTGTTTGACCGCGACGGCCTCGGTGTGCTGACGCCGAAGGCGGGGAAACGGCTGCGAATGACCGAGCTCGACCTAGTGATCGTTCCAGGAATTGCATTTGATCGGTCCGGCGGCCGGCTTGGTCGCGGCCGCGGGTTCTATGATCGGCTCCTCGTTCGCGCGCCGCCCCGGTGCAAGAGCGTGGGGTTCGCGTTTCAGCGACAGATGGTCAACAGCGTCCCAACCGACGCCGCGGATCGCCGCGTTGCGATGGTGATCACCGAAGCGGAGACGATCGAGGTCCGACCCGTCGAATAGGTGTGACGCGAGGGGATCGGCGGCCCCATAGAGGGGGTCTGCGAGATTGCGGCAAATCCACCTCGAACGCCGAATACGGCGGGGTTCCCCGGCGACGGAAGTGGGCGGCGGAACGGGGCAGCGGAGCGGGGCGGTCGACGGGATCTGCACAGGCTGGGGAGCCCTCTGGGCGAAAGAGTAATTCCAATGGCGTTAGCGAGTCAGAGCATTCGTTCCGGTGATCGTCGTCGTGCGACCATGTCTAGGCGCCCGCTGCTCACGCCGAAGCGCGTCGGGCTGCTGGTGCTCGCAGTGGGTGTCGCCGGCGCGTCGTGGTGGCTGTTCGGTGGCCGCGATCCCGAGCTTGCGGGCACCTCCATCGCCAGCGACCCGCGGGAAGGCGGAGGCGAACCCGGAACGGGAACGCTGACTGCGACCGACATCTCAAACGCAGTCTTGCGGGCGCCGGGCATACCAGAGGCATCTCGGGGCCGCGAAGGACCGGGGCGAAGCGCTCCACCAGACATCGACATCGAACCAGCTGCCGAGCCCCAAAGGACCTTGCGGGGAGAGACTTCGCTGCGAGCGCTCGTCGCGGAAGATCGCGCGCACGGCGAGTCCGTGGATCCAAACGCGATTCTGATGGGCGCTGCAGCCGCCAAGCGCCCCGTGTCGCCGTCACTCCACGTACTGGGAACGCCGCGGGCAACACCGCCGATTCAGCCACCGTCGCAACCGGCGGCGCCACCAGCAGCCTCGCCATCGGTTTCGCCGCCGGCCACTGCTCCGTCGTCGCGGCCAACCGGCGCCCCACTCCCGCCCAGTACCGGTTTCACCACCAATGCCGATCTCGCCACGGCGGTGCAATTGGAGGCGAGCGACCCGATTCGAGCACGGGCGTTGATCACCCGGGCGCTCGGAAGCACGACGCTCTCGAAGGGTGAACGGGAGCGCGGGTACGACATGGTCAACGCACTGTCGAAGTCGCTCTTTCTCAACACCAATGTCAATCCCAACGACACGATCGTGGCGGTGTACACGGTGCAGCCCGGCGACAGTCTCGTGAAGATCGTGCGCGATCAGAAGCTCGCCTGCGAGCCGCTGCTGCTCAAGCGGATCAACGGCATTCAGGACGAGCGGAAGATCCGGCCGAATCAACGGCTTCGTGTGCCGGCAGGCACATTTCACGCCGAGGTCGTCAAGAGCGAGTACCGACTGAATCTGTATCTCGATGGAGGGGCGCGCGCGTCCGCTGATCCGCTGACCGGTCGCGTGATGATCGCCAGCTTTCGATGCGGACTTGGCGAGAGCAATGGAACTCCGACCGGCATGTTCAAGGTGCGACCGAGGTCGAAGCTGATCGATCCGGAGTGGACGCATCCGAAGACCGGCGAGCACTTCGCCGCGAACGATCCAAAGAATCCGATCGGTGATCACTGGATCGGAATCGTCGGCGTGGAAGAGTTCAACCGGGAGTTCAACGGTTACGGCATCCACGGGACGATCGAACCGGATTCCATCGGACAGGATCGTTCGCTGGGATGCATCCGGATGTCGGCCGACGATGTCGCAATGGTGTATGAGTGTCTGACGGAGCCCAACAGCACTGTGGTGATTCGCTGACCGTTGTGAATCACGCTGCCCGAGTCGGCCACGCCACGGCGAGCGCCGACACCGTCGCCAGTCGTGCAGCGGCCGCTGAGGCCGCGCCCTGCAGTTCGCACATTCGACACGGCCGCGAGCACGCCGGGAGTGTCAGACGGACGAAATCGTTCGATGTGCAGATGACCGGCAATCGAACATCCAGCATTGTCCAACTCCGGCTTCTGCCACCTTCGGGTTCTCGTTGGGATCAGATGGAAATCTGCCTTCGCATGACCTTCGCATGACTGAAGAACAGCGACCTACACCTGTCATCGGAGTCACGATGGGCGATCCGATGGGCATCGGCCCCGAAGTGGTCGTGAAGGCGCTGGCCGACAGAGACCTGCGGAAGAGTGCCCGGTTCGTCATTTATGGCCACAACGACCAGCTGACGCTCGCAGCGGACCGCGCGGGTATTCATCCATACTGGTTTCGTGTGGCGGCGGGGTCCGACCGTTCATTGATGCCGTTGACCGGTGAGGTCACCGTTCTCGACTATCAGGGGGACGAGCTCCTTCGCACAGGGACGCCGGGACCGTCCAAGTCCGGCGGGTTCTCAAGTAAACAATTTGTCGAGGATGCGATTGCGGACGCAGTGCGCTGGCGAACGGCTCGGGGTGACGCTGATCGACTTGATCGGATAAGCGACCGAGCGAGCGATCCGCTTTCCGATCGAGAACGCGACGACGACGATGACCGCCCGAGCGAGGCGGCGGCTGACCGGCCGTCGAGCCGGCCCGGCGCGCCCCAAACCACCCCCCACACCGAC
>Ga0163146_10000300_pt1 | contig 69871 bp, 77 predicted proteins | sample OliLakLV19MP7G1_FD_148648 | JGI IMG/M metagenome (GOLD analysis project Ga0163146, IMG submission 148648) | Freshwater microbial mat bacterial communities from Lake Vanda, McMurdo Dry Valleys, Antarctica - Oligotrophic Lake LV.19.MP7.G1 | ecosystem: Environmental > Aquatic > Freshwater > Lake >... | reverse complement strand
CCCCACAGCCAACATCCAGCACCTTCCCCTCCCCCCTCCAGGGCAAGGGATGGCGCCCCTTCAACTCCCGCAGCGTCTTGTCGGGCCACAAAAGAATTCGCCGCACGATACGGGGCCACCCAACGGAAGCAGTCGAGGGATATCCATAATAGTCTTCCAGCACCCATCGCTTGATCTGTGCAGAAACGTTCTTCGCCTGTTGTTGAAGCTGAGGACGCACCTTCGCTTGAACCGGCGGGTAATAGACCGTTGGGTAGTAAGAGCCAAGGAGGTCTTTCGAAGGACGGGGATTCAGATAGATCAAGCCACAACGGCAGCATTTGACGATCGTGAACTCATCATTCGTCACTTCCAGAAGCAGATCCCGTTGACGAGTCACCACCTCAGATTGGTCCGAGTGACACAGGTCGCAGACAACCGATTCCATTCCCGGCTTTAACAGATCACCCGCACTGGACAACGTCATCCCCTTCTACCTAGCCGATCATCGAATGGCCGGTCGAGCCCGACCCATCAGCCCTGCGGCGGCCAGCATCACCTCGTCGATCGTAATCAGCCGCATACAGTTCCGCTCTCCCCGCTCACAGGTCGGGTGAAAACAACTACGGCAATCGATCTCTTTATACAGCACCTCCACTGGACCGCCACGAGGACCCCACTCACGAGGGTTCGAGGGGCCAAACATCGCTACCACTGGCGTAGCTACTGCTGAGGCAATGTGCATCGCGCCACTATCATTTCCCACGAAGAGCGCTGACTTCTTGGCGATAGCTGCAAACTGTTTAATCGTTGTACGGCCTGCCATGATGATAGGGTTACTCTTCGCCATCTGTCGAATCTGCCGCGCGAGATCGATGTCTTGATCGCTGCCTCCAATCAACACCTGGCAACCATACTGGGATGTGAGACGATCGGCCAGCTCGGCGAACCGCTCCGGAGGCCAAGCCTTGAACCAGTAGCGGGCGCCTGGCTGTAAAATTACCATCGTCTGCGATCGCTGAACGCCGAGTTGCTCCAGCAGTAGACCCGCACTATTCTCCTCTTCTGGAGTCAGCCAAAGTCGAGGGTCCTTTGAACCGGCTTGAATGCCCAGAGGCTTGAGCGCTTCCAGATCCCGGTCGATTCGATGCTGCACACCAGGCACAGGCTGGACCACCTGTGTGTACCACTTCTCTCTCCAACGATGTTCCTCGTTGAACCCAATACGAACCGGCGCCCCGCTGATCCAACTTAGAAACGCCGACCGGTCTCCATCCGTTAAATCGATCACCCTGTCGAATCGCCGACGCCGCAACCCGACGATAAGCCGCAACTGGGCTGCTAGAGATCCTTTGTCGAGGACGATGATCTCGTCCAGATCCTGGTTCCCGGACAGCACGTCTTCCGTCCCGCGATTCACCATCATCGTGACCCGAACATCCGGTCGTGCTGCTTTGATGGCACGCACCGTCGGCATTGCCAGCAAGACGTCACCGATGTAACGGAGTTTGATAACCAGAATGTTTCTCATGGGAAAAGAGCTGATAGCCGACAGCTGATAGTAAGACCGGACCGTGGCTGTGCTCTCGCCATTAGCCATACGCCATCAGCCATTAGCTCCCCCCTCCGCACAACTCCCGGTACAGCCCGACAGTCTTGACCGCGGCCTGCTCCCAAGAAAACTGCTTGGCGCGCGCGAACCCTTTGCCCCTCAAGGCGGCCCTCAGCGGCTCATCCTCCAGCGCACGGATCATCGCCTCTCCAAGTGCCCGCGCGTCTTGGGGATCGGCCAACATCGCCGCATCGCCGGCCACTTCCGCCAAGGCGGTCGAATTGGATGTGAGCACCGTCGCCCCACAGGCCATCGCTTCCAACACGGGCATCCCAAACCCTTCGTACAATGAGGGGAAGACGAACAGATCGGTGAAGGAATACAACAACTGCAGATCGTTCGTGGACAACCGGCCAGGATAGAGCACCTTTTCCGATAAGCTCCGCCGTCGAGCCGTTTTTTCATAGTCCCCGAACGGATGGGTGGGCGAGCCGACAAGCAGCAACATTCTCGATCCCAATTTCTTCCGCACTATTTCAGCCGCTTCAAGAAATATCTGGTGATTCTTGCGCGGATCGGCACCTCCTATAAATAAGACATACCGCTCGGCTTTCAGACCGATCCGTTTCCGCAGTTCCGCCATCGCCTGATCGTCCCGCCGTGGCACGAAATCTTCCGACACTCCGTTGGGAATGACCACGATATGTTCACGCTTCAAGCCATAGAGTTCCATCAGTTCTCTAGCCGAAAACTCGGACACGGTGATGGTTTTCCTGGCTCGGAGTGCGATCTGCCTCGTCTTGAACGACGAGGGCCATTGGCCCAACATTTTCTTCGAGTACTCGGGATGGCGATCCAGCCAGAGATCGTGAATGGTCACGACTCCACCATAGCGCCCAACGGTCTGCATTTTGAAGTTGGTCCCATGGTACAAATCCAACTGATCGGATGAGCCTCGCTTCCCCATCCCCCAGCGGCTCGAGTTCATCCACTCAAGCCGCTCAACGCCTGGCCAGGCCCCGACAGAGTCAGGCCGGTCAGCGCCCGGCTTCGCATAGGCCACAAAATCGATACCCCCTTGCTGCGCCAGCATCGTACGGAGCAAGTGATAACTGTGCCAACCCACGCCGCCCATATCGCCCACCATCGGATTCGCATCAAAACCAATTTTCATCCTCGCCCCTTTTGTGCTCCTAGGAGTCTGCGGAAAGACTATTGCTGCAGGGTAGAAATTCAATGGCCCGCACATCTAGGACATCAGGCGAACACCGCGCAGGAGGCTCAAAAAGGCCGTCCAGCAAGGCCGCAGCGAGCGAAGAGGCGAAGAGGTACGGACCGCACTTCGTGTGGCCGTTCGCCCTTGTCATAGATCTTGGCGAACGGAAAAGCCCCTCCAGTGATTCGGGCTTCCGAAGACCCTCATTGAGCCTCTGAGCGATGCGAGAACGACGCTGGCGGCCTTTTTCAGCATCCTGCCAGGATCTCACCATAGAACTGTTCCATGCGCATGACGGACGCATCGAGACTAAATCGCTCTTGCGCACGAGCCTTGCCACAGAGGCCCATCTGCTCGCGTCGGACTGTGTCCTGGAGGAGCGAGACCACAGCGGCAGCTAACGATTCGACATCTCCAGGAGGAACAAGTAAACCGGTCTCTCCCTGCGCCACGACTTCGGGAAGCCCCCCTGTCGTGGTCGCAACCACAGCTTTACCCATTGCCATCGCTTCGACCACCGCGATCCCGAACCCCTCCATGAGCGCCGGATGCACATACAGATCGAGGGAAGCCAAGAACGGCTGAACTGGGTCTTGAAAGCCGACCATATGCACGTGATTGGCAATCTTCAGCTCATGCGCGAGCCTCTTCAATCGATCGGCATAGTCATGATCGTCACTGCCCACGATAACATAATGGACCAGGGGCACCGTACGGACAATAATCGGGAGGGCCCGAAGCATAATCTCATAGCCTTTTCGTGGAAACAGGTTGGCGACGGTGCCTAAGACGACAGCCCCGGTCGGGAGTCCGATCGTCCGACGAATAGTCTGGTCATCCTGAGTGCGCTGTCTCTCGGAAAGATCGATGCCGCTGTAGAGGGTTCGTACGTTTCTCGCCGACACTCCGCCGGTAATGAGCGACTGTTCAATCTGCCGAGAGATCGCAATGACGGCCTCTACCTGATCAAGCTCATATCGTCGCACCTTGGCCGGTTCGATTTCCTGTCTTACATGAGCCACGATCGGCACGGGATTGGATGTACGATTCCCGACCGCCCTCACGGTATGGGGCACCCACCAGATATCGTTCACATGAATCAGCGCTGGATCGAGTCGATTCACGAGAGCCTCCAGGCGCCCGACCGCGGATCGACGCTGAAACACTGCAAGGGGTTTTCTCCAGGGGGGAAGACTCAGCGGATGAGTGGGGACGGCGATCGCATCGAGCTGCTCTCGGAACGGGCCTGTCCCTGGACAGACCACATGCGGCTCCCACTTGTGACGATCGAGTGTCTTCAGCAGCGCAATCAGATCTCGTTCCGCCCCACCAATCGCTTCAATCCCATGCACATACAGAATTCGAGTGGCCACTACTTGGCGTCCGGGTGAGAGGCGGCCTGCCTGGTGGCATCCCACAGCTTGGCATATTTCACGAAGGTGTACATGCTGGCGAACACACTGATAATGAGCCCCCGCACTCCATCGCGAAACCCTTGCCTTCGGAAATAATACTTCCAAAAGGTAAACAGCGGACGTATCGTCAGATCCGTCCATCGAACCGTCTTCTTCGTTTTCCCACGCTCTCTCGCAGCCAATGTCGTAAAGTTATTGAACTTCTTGAAGTGGTCTTCGATCGTCCGTTCCGTGTAATGATCGAGCGCATGGGTCAGATATCCGTGCAATCCTTCAAACACAAACCGGTTGTGAGGCTCACTATCGTCTAACCGACCGACGCCGCGCCGGAATAATCTGAGCTGATAATCTGGATAGACCCCTCCCCATCGAATCCACTCCCCATAATAGTAATTCTTCCTCGGAAGCGAATAGGCCACGGGACCTTCTGGACCGGAGGCCTCTAACACACGTTGGATGTCTGCGCGAAGATCCTCACTGACGCGCTCATCGGCATCCAGAATAAACACCCACTCTGATGTCGCGCGATCGATCGCGGAGTTTTTTTGTTCGCCAAACCCATTCCACTTGCGCTGGAAGACATGCGGCGTAAACTCCCGGCAAATCGCAACGGTCTTGTCGGTACTGTAGGAATCGACGGCGATGATCTCATCCATCCACGCGACCGAGTCGAGCGCTTCACGAATGTTCCGCTCTTCATTGAACACGACAATCGCGCAAGAAATCGTTTGACTCATATCGGTTCCTTCAGGAAACTGTTGTCAGGGAGCTTCCCACGTCCGGATGATTCATGACGGCACTCCACTTGGCAACAGCGCTGCCGCCTGCTCAAATTGTCTGCGGTAGTGACCGACGACGCGATCAGGACTGATCCAGAGCCGGCGCCATGCGGTGGCGCGATCCAACTCTTGAACCAATTTCTTCACAGGCTTCACCACACGCCGCACGAATTGCTGCCCAGCGGACGACGAAGCAAATTCAGCCGGCTTACACCACAACTCGGCTTGTTCGGTCTGACTCCACTTCCGGTCGATCGTCAACCGTTCGTGGGTGCAGGCAAACGGTTCTCGCTTACTCTTCATCGTCGCTCGGATGAAATGATGCACGAACGACGCCCCCACGACCATGCATCGCTTCATATCCCCGACGACCCGCTCGCGCTGACGCAAGGTGTAGTAGAGGTCCCAGTCAGCCGCCTGAATCCGTTCGTCCAAACCGCCGAGTACGTCATAGGTCGATCGCCTGATCATGACGCAGGAGCCGACAATCCCCTCGAACACCATTCCGGAAAATGCGCGGTGCGCCTCCCCGCAATAACGTTCCCAATCGCCATACATCGCCTGAATCATCGTTCGCAGCTGATCGATCCCCTTGCCGCTCGAAAGCCGTCCCTGCCCGATCGCCGCCCAGCGTCCTTGCATCCAATCGGTCAAGGAGGTAGTCGGCATCATTTCCAGCCCCAGCGGCGACGCGGCATCGAGGCGATGGCGCTCCATCGCCTCGATCAAAAACCCGTTCCAGTTCGGCGCGACGTACAGGTCATTGTTGATGTGGCAGAGAAACTCTCCGCTCGCCAAGTCGGAACCGAGGTTCATCGATTCCGGATAACAGAGGTTCCGATCGTTCCGAATCACCCTGCATCCGTTCGCTTCGAAGAACTCCCCCGACCCGTCCGTCGAATGATTGTCGATCACGATCACTTCGTAGGGGCCGGTCGTATAACGCTGGATCCCCTCTAGGAAGAGTTGGTTGTGCCCCAATTGGTTGTGCACGGCGACGATAATACTCAGCATGCTGTACCGCTCGGTCGAGCTGTCATGTTACCCGCGAAACCCGCGTCGTAAAACTTCCCGATAAAACTGGGGGTTCAGCCAACGATTGCGGCGGGCAGCCCAGCGTCGGGAAGACCGGAGACGATCCGCCATGACCGTCGGATGCGATCCCTCGAATTCCTTCAATACGGCATAGTCTTCAAATTGAAAGCTGTCGTGAGCGAGTTGCTTGGCCTCTGCGGCTGGAACGTGGCCTTCTCCATGATACACCGTCACCTGCTCTCGTTTTTTCTCCAGCATCGTCTTCGGATCCTTCACCCATCCATAGTGAAAAACTCGCCCGTTCGATGGAGCGATCCATTCCTTCGGTCCGCTCTGGAGATACTGTTGCGTCGCCTTCAGATGAAATCCGACGGCATCCCCACAGGATTCCACATCACCGTTGTTTCTGATGATCCGGACCGCCTTGTGGTAGAACCACGGATTCGTCGACCAATAGTCCGCGATAAAATGCAGATAGCGGAACAAGAGCCCCTTCACCTCGGGATTGCTGAGATGCCGGCGCATCGCTTCTTGGATGGCCGGCAAATCATCTTCATGCACTACCTCGTCGGCTTGAATGTAGAAGGCCCAATCGCCGGTACAGTGTGACAGTGCAATATTAGTCTGTTGAGCATAGATCAGTCCGTCTTTTCGCAGCGTTTCATCCCAGACCGACTCCACAATTTTGATCTTCGGATCGCCGATCGAGCGCATCAACTCAAGCGTGCCGTCGTCGCATCGCCCGACGTTCACGATGAACTCATCGACCACCGGCAAAACAGAACGGATGGACTCCACGACCGGATAGTCGTATTTCACCACATTCCGCACGAATGTAAATCCGCTGACTTTCATAGCTGCCAACTGGTTTGTTTAGTTTTTTTAGTTTATTTGGTTTGTTTTGTTAGAACCCGGAGCAACCAAATAAACAAAATGAACCAAATAAACAGGGTTCATGGTTTCGAGATCTCCCAGAATTTCGCATACTTCATGACGGTGTAATAGGCATAGAGGCCTGAAAGAATCAAGCCTGGCATACCGTCGAGGTAGCCGGCCCGCTGCACATACATCTTGAAAAACGCGCCGAGCGGATGGGTGATCAGTTGAAGGGGGGAGAACCGCCTGCCTTGCTCCGCCATGCGACGAGCCATCAGGCTTGAATAGCGATCCTGCTTCGCCACGTAGTGATCGATGTCCCGAAAGGGATACTGTAGCGCGGGGCACTTGAGAAAGCCGACCGGCCCATCGCAATCGAAACTCTCATGGACCAGTTCTTCGCGATAACGAAACCGCCCCTTTCGAAACAACTGTGGCTGCCGATAATCTGGATACCAGCCGCAATGTCTGATCCACCGACCCAAGAAAAAGTTTTTCCGTGGCACGAAGTAGGCATCCGCTTCCGGTCCTCGGTCGAGCAGTAGGCGAATCTCTTCCCGCAACTCGGGGGTCATCCGCTCATCGCTATCCAGACTGAAAACCCACTCATGAGTCGTGAGTGCCACTGCCTGATTGCGCAGATCGCCGAATCCTTTGAAGTCGACTTGATAGACCTTATTCGTAAACTCACGACTGATTGCAGCCGTCCGATCTATACTGTGGGAATCCACTACGATCAACTCATCGCCCCAGCCAGCGACTGACTCAAGACAAGCCCGCATGTTGGGCTCGTCATTGTAGGCAATGATGTAGACGGATAATTTAGACATGCACGACCCTCAGCGGCCATCCTCGTCGTTCGTGAAACGTGAAGCGTGAAACGTCCGAATCCAAAAACGAACGACGCTTCACGAGATACGCTTCACGGGTTTCGCGCATGCCGCATGGGAAAAGGCGCGTCTTGACGCGCAGGTGTTGGGCGGGTGAGACGGGCGACATTTTCAGCATCCTACTAGACATGCACGACCTTGAGCGGCGCAGACTGTTGCGTCACATCCATAACGTGTCGTACCACTGTGTCAACCGTCAGCCGGTCGAGGCAGTCCCAATAGGGACAGGCCTCGTAAATACATTTTTCGCACGTCGGCACATCAGGACGGAGGACGACTCCCTTGCCGAGTGGCTGCCATCGCGTCGGAAGATTGTTGCGCCGCGGATCGAACAGGCTGACGTTTGGAACCGCAGAGGCTGCGGCAATATGGGCCGGACCTGTGGCTCCGGAGACCACTGCGTGACTCGCCGCAATGACGGACATCAACTCACGCACCGAGAGCTGCCCCATGAGATTCAGGACCGAAGCAGGAAGCGGCGCGTCACTCGTCACGTGCTGGTTGAACAGGTCTGCTTCCGCCTGACTTCCGGTCAATACCACTCCCACACCTTTCCGATGCAACTCATGCGCGAGCGAATGATACTGCTCAATGCGCCAGCGCCTGGCCGCAAACCCGCCAGGATGAAGCACCACCCTGGGACTCGGCACGAGACGCACGCGTTCTTGCCCCCATGCCCGTTCCGCATCGGTCAGCACGAGACGCGGCGGGGACACGATACCAGGCTGCAATCCAAGCCCCGCGAGCATGCCGACGTTGTACACGGTTTCGTGCTTGGAAAAATCCTTCCGATGTTCATAGATCCGACGATTGGCCAACAGGCTATACCAGCGGTAGCCTGTCGCCACGCGAATCGGAACACGCGCTAAGAATGCCGCCCACATCAAATGCTTGAACGGCTTAAGAAAGACCACGGCATCGATGGCCCGGCGAAAGAGTGCCGTCAGCTCACCCAGGGACTCCTGGCCCGTGACCGACCAGACCTCGTCGAGATCCGGATGGTGCGCCAGAAGCGGGGCTGCATACTCGCTGGACAAAAAGATGATCCGCGCATCCGGCAAAAGCCGACGCAAGGCGGAGGCGACCGGCAAACATAAGATTTCATCGCCGATTCCGTCAGGCCTGGCTAAGAGAACATTCATCGGGGAGTCACCCGCAGGGACAGCTGCGCTCGCGCCGCTGCCAATACTTGTTGTGGTGACACTGTTCGCAGACACTCCAACGGCAGAGTATTGTGGCAGGTCCGACTGAAACAGGGGCTGCAGGGCGCCTTCCCAGTCAAGACATCATGGCCCACCCCATAGGGACCGGTCCGCGCGGCGCTCGTCGGCCCGAACAGAGCCACAACCGCGGTGCCAATCGCCGCAGCAATATGCATCGGACCTGAATCGTTTGTGATCAGCAGCGAGGCCCGGCTCAGAAGCGCCGGCAGCAACCCAACTGTCGTGGCTCCGGCCAGATCGACGGCAGGAGTCTTCATCATCCCGCTTACCGCAGTCACATCCGCTCGTTCGTCAGGACCACCGATCAGCACCACTGCGCCGCATCCCTCTTGCTGTAGCCGATCTGCGACTTCGGCGAACGACGCGGCAGGCCACCGCTTGGTCGGCCACCGGGCAGACACATTCATCGCCACCCAACTGGTTCCAGACGGCACGCCTGATCGGCTCAACAGACGATCGACTTCCTCATAATCAGTGTGCGGAATACGGAAACGGAACTCCGGCGCACCGGACCCGACTGCCCCTACGGCCTTGGCCACAAGCAGGTAGCGATCGACCGCGTGCATGTCCGATTGTGGAACCGGTACACGCCTCGAATAGAACCAGGGACTCCCCTCTCGCCCATTGGTAAATCCCACAAGCAGAGGAGATCCACTGAGCCACCCGATGGCCGCGCTCCGAAAGAGGCCTTGAAGATCCAGGACGAGATCGAAGCGCTCTTTACGAAGAGCGGGCACCTGAGAGAGCCACCCCTTGAATGTCGACTCTACCGGCCAGACCAGATCCACCCCCTCGATCCGCTCGACGAGACCAGCCCATTGGCGCTTGACCAGCCAGGTCAGTCGAGCCTTGGGATAGGCCCGTCGAATGGCCGCACAGACCGGCATCGCATGCACGATGTCGCCCAGTGAACTCGGCTTGATCAACAAGATTCGGCGATAGTCCGGCATAAGATTAGGGGTTTAGGCTGAAGGCTGAAGGTTATGAATCGTCCGGTTGAAGGCCATGAGTTAATCGCGCAAGGCACAAATCAAACCATTCAACACCTTCTCCGTTTCTACGATCTTGAGCTCAAGCGGAGATGAATCCTCGTTGAGCAAGAAGCCCAAGCGCTTCGACAAATTTAGTTGATAGTGTAATTCCCTCAAGGACCCGAAGGCTATACTGAGAAACCTGAGATACTCTGCCTCACTGTCACGAGCGCAACTCTCTACAATGTTAGAAGGGACTGAAACTGCTGCCCGCCGAATTTGAGAAGTCAGTCCATACAACTCTTCTTTCGGAAACCCTGCGGTTGTTCGATACACCAACACGACGACTTCATCAGCCAACTCAAATGCCCGAAGTTGTGTGTGGTCACGCATGCTTGACCCCTGAACCCCTTCAGCCTGAACACCTTCAGCCTGTGCCCATAACCTTCAGCCTATCTACCGAACGAGCGTCTTCGCACGCTTCGCCGCATCGGCCAAGATCCAGTCCACTGCCTCGGTCATAGACTTCGCCACAGCATCCGGCATGGCCTGTTCAGCCTTGAGTGTCTCCAACGACTGCGCGTCCACCAACCCTGGCGTCAGGAGAAGAGACTTCGCGCCCACCCGATGGGCCAATTGTATGTCGCGTGCGTGATCGCCGATCAAATAGAAACGACGGAAATCCAGTTGCAACTCCGACTGAGCCCGTTCCACCATTCCCACGTTCGGTTTGCGACAGCGGCAGCCATCGTCAGGATGGTGCGGACAGAAATAGATCGCGTCAAGCGCTGCGTCCTCCTGCTCCAACAGCCCTTGCAATCTGGCATGGATGGCTTCCAGATCCTTGAGGGTCAAGATTCCACGACCCACACCTGATTGGTTGGTCACGACGACGAGTTTCGCCCCAGCCCTTTTCAACCGCGCCAGAGACGGCCCGACCCCTGCCAACAACTTTAGCTCAGCGGCAATTTTCAAATAACCTGGATCGTAGTTCAACGTTCCATCTCGATCCAGGAACACGGTAACGCCATCGAGCATGTGCGTCTGGTCTATCTGGTTGGGGAGGTCTGTCTTGTCTGTCCGGTCCGCACCAGATAGACCTCTTCGACCAGACAGACCAGACAGACTCGCTTCGTAGACCTGATCGACGGTCACTCTCGTCATGCACCGATGGTCGATGGGACATTCCCGCAGCAGGCAGGGAGCGCAATCGACCGGCTCCCGTACAATGGCATGGGCGTTCCCGAAGGGCGACGTGGTGCGCCAATCGGTCGGCCCGAAGATCGCGACCACCGGGACCTGAAACGCAGCGGCCATATGCATCGGACCTGTGTCATTCGTCAGAAGCACGCTGCACCGTTTCACTGCCGCCATGAGTTCCCGGATCGTCGTCGCCCCGGACAAGACCAGGGTTCGCGACGACAGACGCGCCGCAATCTCCTGGCCCAAAGGCTCTTCCCCCTTGGCCCCCAAAATGACCACACTGACATGTTGTCCTGGAGATTCGCGGATCGTTCGGCACAGCCGCTCGGTGACGTCCGCGAACCGTTCTGGTAACCAGCGTTTGGCCTCGCCATAGGTCGAACCAGGGTTGATCCCGACGACGACATCTGTGGCGGTCAATCCACTCTGCGCAAATCGCCCCGCCATCGCCTGTTCCTCTTCAGGAAAGACGACAAGTTCCGGCGCGGGGGGATCGCCCGTGAGGCCCAGCGGCTTCAACAGGTCCCAATAATAGCGGACTTGATGGATGAGCAGGCTGCGATCCGGCACAGCGACTGGATCGGATAACAACAGACTCCGTCCGTCTGTCGCATAGCCATACCGCCGAGGCACACCGGCCAGGAATGTGAGAAAGGCCGCCTCGAACGCATTCTGAAATAAGACCGCCAGATCAAAGCCCTGCCTCCGCAACTGCCCGGCCAGCGCCCACTTCCCGGAGAGCCCCGCATGACGCCCCTTGCTGTCGTAGGTCAGTACGCGCGTCAATGCCGGATGGCCTGCGAACACATCGACCACCGCCGGCTTGACCAACAGTGTGATGTGCGCATCAGGAAACAGTCTCCGCAATCCACGGAGCGCGGGCTCGCACATCACCGCATCGCCAAGCCAGTTGGGTCCACGCACAAGAATTTTTTTGATGCTATCTCTATTCACCGGCCTCCATCACAAGCACGCGCGAAAAGAGCCTTCAGCCTTCAGTTGCTCCGAGAACGAGTCGCCGCAACCGCTCTTCCCCCACGATCACCTGCGTGGTCAATCGGACTGCCCACCAGTTATCGGTCGGGTGGAGCAGCGCGGCCAACTTACAGGCGTCTTTTTCCGTCGTCACGACCAGCTCTGCCTGAAGCTCAGCTGCCCTCGCTCGTAATTGCTCGACATCCTGGCTCGAATAGGCATGGTGATCGATATAGGCCACTTCGTCCAGAATCCTGATTCCTATGCGCTCGACAAGGGAGCGAAACGATCCGGCATGACCCACGCCGCTGCAGAGCAGCGCGGTCTTTCCCTTACACCAGGAAAGCGGCTGCGACATACCGGTCACCACCGATACGAAACTCTCTGGGCGAAAGACCGCCTGGATCTGGTCCGGCATCGAACCGAGTGCGCCTTGCAGCTTGCGATAGACCTCTGTCACCTGAGCCGGTACCTCCGCTCTCGTAATGATGATCGCGGTCGCGCGCGCCGCTGCCCGCAGCGGCTCCCTCAGCCGGCCCGCCGGCACCAGAGCCGAAAGCCCCGCCGCATCTGTGGCGTCGATCAGCAAGAGATTCACGTCGCGATAGAGCCCCCGGTGCTGAAATCCGTCGTCGAGGAGCAGACAATCGATTGGAAATCGTTCCAAGACCCAGTCACCAAGCTCATAGCGATCCGCGCCGACCGCTACAATCGCCTTGGGACAACGTTGCGCGATCAAGAATGACTCATCGCCTGCCTCCCTCGGGCCGACCAGCAGGCGCTCGCCATTCGACACTAACAGATACCGATCCGTACTTGCCCGTCGATAACCCCGGCTCAGGATCGCCACCCGTTTTCCCTCTGCCAGGAGCCAGTCGGCAAGCAGAATGACTACCGGCGTTTTCCCCGTTCCACCTAGCGTGAGATTCCCGACCGCCAACACAGGGACCGGGAGCCTCCGCTGCTCAAACCAGCCCCAGTGGTACAGGAGCGCACGCAGCCGCGCAACCACCCCATAGGGAATTGCGGCCCACATCAGCCACCATCTGACCTTTGTTCCAGGACTTAACACGGTTTGTAACTGCCCAGGTAGATAGGCTGAAGGTTGTGATGCGAGATAATGTATTCTCCTTCGCCAAGTAGCCTGCAGCTTCCGGCCTTCAGCCTAACAACCTTCAGCCTGCCAACCTGAATCGTTACCACTTTTCTATCTTATCGCCCAGCCATGAGGGGACGCGACCGATCCGCGAGAGGAGGCCCGCTGGCGCCTTGCTGCGGCGTCAGCAGCCTATCGATGGCCTCCACCGTCCGTTGCAAGGCTCCCTGATTCTGTTCAACCACCTGGCGAGCCGACCGGCCCATCCGCTCCCGTGCGTCGCGATCGGAAAAGAGAGCGGTGATCTGTTGCGTGAGGTCCTCTGCCTGGGAAACGCGACGGCCTCCTCCCGCCTGGATCAAGAGATCGGCAATCTCCGCGCAGTGGTCGGTGTACCGCCCAAACAACACCGGCTTCGCCCACTGAGCCGGCTCCAACAAATTGTGTCCGCCGATCGGCACGAGTGTGCCTCCGACAAAGGCCACCACTGCTTCCCGGTAGATCGCAGCTAATTCGCCCCGCGAATCGAGCACCACCACACGAGGGCCGATCGCACGCACCACGCCGGCCTGCCCAATGGTACTGCGTCGCTGCACGGTCATTCCATGCGCCCGAATCATGGCCTCGACCGACTCCGCTCGTTCAATGTGTCGCGGAGCCAACAGCAACACCGCGGAGGGACAGCGCGCCACGAGCGCCCGATAGCATTCCACGAGGATTTCCTCCTCACCGGAATGGGTACTGCCTGCCACCAACAGCTGTTCTGTATCCTGAAGCCCAAGACGCATTCGAGTCGCCCCACCTTCCGCGATGGCCGGTGTCGGCTGGTCGAACTTAATATTCCCTGTTCGCCTGACTCGCGAGGCCTCTGCTCCCAGCGCCACAATACGGTCGACGTCCCGGTCCGACTGCATCAGGCAGAGGCTGAGCGTCTGCAACATCGTCCGATAGAACGATCGCACGGGCGCCCACTGCTGCCGCGTATAAGACCTGGTCGAGAGCCGTCCGTTCACAAGGACCGTCGGCACGTCGCAACGATGCAGATGCCACAAGAGATTCGGCCAGAGTTCGGTCTCGACGAACAGATAGAGGCAGGGTTGCAGTCGTGCGATAAAGCGGGAGACAACCCAGGAGAAATCGAGCGGGGCATAACAGTGGTCTGCCACACCGGCCAGCCGTTGTTCCACGGCTTCCCGCCCCGTCTCGGTCACCGTCGAGACCACCAGGCGATACCCAGGGTGACGACGATGCAGCTCGTTGACGAGCGGTGTCACCGCCACCACTTCACCAAGAGAGACGGCGTGAATCCAGATGACTGGTTGGGGTGGTCTATCTGGTCTGTCTGGTTCATCTTGTCTGTCTCGTCCGGGAGCACGAGATAGACCAGACAGACCGGATAGACCAGACAGACTATTTCCCAATCCCAGCCGCTGCGGCAAGCCGCGACGGCATCGTCGCTTGGCCAACAGGACCGCCACGATAAGCGGCGAAACGGCCAGCAACAGAATATTGTAGAAGAGACGCCACATGGCTTTGCGCGCTAGCTGTGAGACGGAACACGTGAAACGTGAAACGACGAGCCTGAACCCCTTACCGCCACCGTCTGATACGCTGCGGGACAACCATTTCGGCGTAGCAGAATTTCTATCGTCTGCACGTTTGAAGGAAGAGCAGAACGCTTATGCAGGATGCTCAAAATGGTTGTCCAGCAAGACCGCAGCGAGCGAAGAGGCGAGTCGTACGCTTCGGTACGTTGAGCCTCTGAGCGATGCGAGAACGCCGCTGGCAGACATTTTCAGCATCCTGCTTACGTTTCACGTTTCACAGCCTTTTCCGCCTGATCCGTCAGCCGATTCAACACCATCTCAAGCTCCCGGCATGCCGCCTCCACCGCCTGTGCATCAGCATCTCGCGGAACCCAGATGGGAGCGCCCCACAGATAGAGACCCCGGGACCATGGATAGGGGACCATGAACCGATCCCAGCTCGCGAAGAGTTTTTTTTTGAGCAGCTAAAGGCCAACGGGACAATCGGCAGCCCGGTCGCTTTCGCCAGCTGAATCACCCCAAGTTTCGCCACGTGGCGAGGCCCCTTGGGTCCATCGGGAGTCACCACAAGATCGGCGCCGGACCGCCCAAGGCGGATTAACTCTCGTAACGCCAGCGCCCCACCTCTGGTACTCGACCCGCGAACTGCCCGATGCCCGAATCGAGCAATGATGCGCGCAATGATCTCGCCGTCCTGATGCCGGCTGATCAACACGTTGGCCCCTGGTCCACGATAGCCTGTCGGGATCATCAGTTGCTGTGCGTGCCAAAACGCAAGAATGATATGCCCGCCCTGACGATACAAGGCATCCACCTGCTCGTGGCCCCGCGACTCCATCCGCATCGACCGCCCCAGCCCTCGAATCACCGCAGCGCCGATCGGGGGAAGTACAGAGAGCTTCAGCCACTTCTCGATTTGCTTCTTCACGCATGCTCCAGTTCACACTCATCACTCATCACCGATCACACATCACAGTCATCTTATGCATCAGGGACATCCTGGAACTGCATCGCATGGAGCCGCTGATACTGCCCCCCGCGGCGAAGCAACTCATCATGTGTCCCCACTTCGACGATCGAGCCTCGGGCCAGGACCATGATCCGATCGGCCCGCTGAATCGTGGACAACCGATGCGCAATCACGATGGTCGTTCGATTCTTCATCAAATTGACAAGCGCCAGCTGGACGACCCGTTCGGACTCAGTATCCAATGCCGACGTCGCTTCATCGAGGATCAGCAGGGGAGGGTCGCGTAAGATCGCACGGGCAATGGCCAACCGCTGCCGTTCCCCACCGGAGAGTTTCACCCCTTTTTCCCCCACGACCGTCTGATACCCCTGCGGAAGGCGCTCGACAAAATCATGGGCATAGGCCAATCGAGCCGCCTGAGTAATCTCTTCCTCGGTCGCGTTCTCCCGTCCAAAGGCGATGTTGTTACGAATGCTGTCATCGAACAAGACCACATCTTGCGAGACCATCCCGATCTGCGATCGGATCGAGCGGAGGGTGTACGACTGAATATCGACCCCGTCGATCAGGATACGGCCGGCCATCGGTTCGTAAAAGCGTGGGATCAGATTGACCAGCGTCGTCTTTCCGCTACCGCTGCTGCCCACCAGGGCCACCATTTCTCCGGCTCGAATCGTCAGGTTGATATCATTGAGCGCCGGCACCGCCTGGCTCTCATAATGAAACGTCACATCGTCGAATGTGACCGACTGCGCAATCCGCGGCAACTCCAACCGACCCTTCTCCGCGTCCTGCTCGGTCTTGAGGTCCAAAACGCCGAAGACCCGCTCCGCCGCTGCCAGCGCCTGTTGAATCTGATTGTTCGAGCCGGACAGCTTTCGGATCGGCGTATAGGCCATAAACATCGCGGTCAGAAATGAAAAAAATTCCCCCGGCGTCATCGAACCATTGATCACAAGGAAGCCGCCATACCAGATAATCGCGGCGACCCCCACGACACCGATCACTTCCATATGCGATGACCCAATGGACGAGACTTGAATCGCCTTCATCGTCGTACTGAGGAAGGAACGGTTGCTCTGTTGAAACCGCGCCGCCTCCGATTCCTCGCGCCCATAGGCCTTCACCATGCGAATGCCGGATAAGGTTTCCTGAAGTGTGGAGGCCATATCCCCCATCCGCTCTTGACCGCTTGCCGCCAACGCCCGCAACCGCTTCCCCATCCGCACCATCGTAAACACCGACAAGGGAATGACGATGACCGAGAGGCCGCCCAGCTGCCAATTCTGATAGAAGATCACGCCCATCATGACCAGGAACGTGAGTCCCTGCTGGAAAATATCTTTCAGCACTCCCGCCACCGCATTGGCCATCAAGGTGACGTCGTTCACCACGCGAGACACCAACCGTCCCGATGTATTCGCATCGTGATAGGGAATAGGCAGCCGAATGAGCTTCCCGAACAGCTCTTGTCGAATGTCGGTAATCACCCGATTTCCGACATAGTTCATGAGATAGTTTTGCCCATAGTTGAAGACGCTCTTGAGCACCGCCACGGCGAAGAGCGCGAGCGGAAGGACGAGCAGCAGGCTTTCGTTCTTGTTGATGAAAATCTCGTCGAGGACCGGTTTGACGAGCCAGGCATAGGCGCCGGAGAACGCCGCCACCATCCCTGAGCATGCGAACGCTGCGCCCAACCGAATCCGGTAGGGCTTCAGATAGCGGACCAACCGTATCAAACGATCTAGCGTCGACATTCTGCCAATACCACCTGAGCCGCCCGATGCGAGGCGCCCGGCTCGCCTAACGACTGCCGTACATCCAGTAACGCCTGCTTCATACCCTGATGCGCCGATCGATCGCGCAAGAGGTGCAAGACTTCCTGACAGAGCCGCTCCGCCGTCGCCTCATCCTGAATCAACTCCGGCACGATCGATCGGCCGGCCACCAAATTCACGAGCCCGATCCATTTCACATTAATCAGCCAACGCGCCAGCCGATAGGTCACCGGCGACGTCTTGTACAGCAACACCATGGGAGTCCCCACCACTGCCGCCTGCAACGTTGCGGTTCCTGAGGCGATGAATAACACATCGGACAGGGCCATCACCTCACTCGCTCGATCATACGCCACTCGAATCGACACAGGGCTGTGCTGTAACAGGGCCTGAATCAGATTATCGTCAATCGAGGAAGCCTGCGCCAGAATAAACTGCGTTCCCGGTTCAGCCGTCACCAATAGAGCCGCCGCCTTGAGAAGGACCGGCAGGAGCATTTCGACTTCGCTCCGTCGACTTCCCGGCAATAATCCGACCACGTGGGTGGACGCATCAAAGCCGAACTCCTTCCGAAGCGACGCACGATCGTACTGCGGCGCCACCGAATCCAGCAGTGGATGGCCGACAAATGTGCACCGCACTCCTGCTCGTCGATAGAGTTCCAGCTCGAATGGAAGGATCACGACGACATGATCGACCCGACGCTGAATCCACTTCATGCGCCCAGGCCGCCAGGCCCACACTTGCGGGGCAATGTAGTACAAGACACGTCGGCCGGCAGCTTTGGCCACCCGAGCGAAATGAAAATTCAGGCCCGGATTATCGATCAGCACGACAAGATCCCAGGCCTCTGCCTTGAGCACCTTCCGGATGGCACGCACACGCTGAACCATAGCTCGGATCGCAGACAGCCCGATCAATCCCATCACGTCCAACTGAGGAACACCAGGCACGAGCTGCACACCGGCAGCACGCATGCCTGCCCCACCAATGCCGACCAGCTGGGCCGATGGGTCAAGCGTCATGATCGCTTTGGCTAAGTGAGCCCCATGGAGATCACCCGATGCCTCGCCTGTGACGATCAGGATTCTCATGACTTCGGGTACGAGAGCACGGGGCAACGGGATAACGGGGCATACATCGGTACAGGGTCTGTCATGGCTATCCCGCTATCCCTCTATCCCGTTTTCCTCTACCCCAGTACCCCCCGTATCTCTGCTACCCCCTGCTCCATGGCGGGCCGCAAAGGTCTCAATGGCCTGCAAGACCTGATGCGCCAGGTCCACTGCAGCCGCGCCATCTTCACCCGACACCACCGGCCTCGAACCAGTGCTGACGGCGTGAAGAAACGATTCAAGTTGGAGTTTCAAGGGCTCTTCGTCTCCACCCTGGAGTTGCTCGACTTCGACGGTCGGCCGCTTTCCAGCCAGAGTCGTGCGTCGGCAGATCAGGCCTTGCCTGGTCTGGAAATCGATCGACAGATAGTTGTCTCGTTGGAAGAGGCGCAGCCGACGCATCGTATTCGTCGAGACCCGACTGGAGGTCAGGTTGGCGACACAGCCGCGTTGGAACTGAATGCGGGCGTTGGCAATATCGATCGAGGAAGACAACACCGCCACCCCCGCGGCGCGCACCTCTTCAACAGGACCAGGATTCAACGACAGCACGAGGTCCAGATCGTGAATCATCAGGTCCAACACTACATCCACATCCGTTCCTCGTTCACTGAAACTGCTGAGACGATGGCATTCGATGAACACAGGCGGCCCGATATGGGGACGCATCAGCGCCATCACCGGATTGAACCGTTCGCTGTGACCGACCTGTACACAACAGCCTCGCTGCTTGGCCAACTGCACCAACTCCTGCGCTTCTTCAAGCGTGGCAGCAATCGGCTTTTCGATCAGGACATGCTTGCCCGCCTCCAGGCAGGCTTTTGCAACGGCAAAGTGGCCCGACGTAGGCACCGCTACACTCACCACCTCGACCTGCGACAACAATTCATCCACCGTACGAAAGATGCGCGCCCCATGCCGATCTGCGACCACCTGCGCACGCTCAACCGACTGGTCCATCACCCCAACGAGTTGCGCCCCAGGCAACGAGGCATAGAGGCGCGCATGGTGCTGACCGAGATGTCCGATGCCGATGACGCCTGCCCTCAACGGTGCCATCCTTCTCGCCTCATTTCCTGCTCGGCTCAAGTGTCGTGATCCCGACAATGGCAATCTTGGCAGATCGAGCTTTCTCCAGCACGATCTCGCGATCCAATAGGACCGTACGCCCGGCCTCGATCGCCAAGACAGACGCCTTGACCGAGGCCATCACCTCGATGGTCCGAGGTCCCACAGCCGGGAGGTCGAACCGTAAATCTTGTTGCGGCTTCGATCGCTTGACCACCACCGCGCCGTTTGTGGCCAATTCGCCGCCGCGCTTGATGGCTCCATCGGTGCCCTCAACCGCCTCAACAGCCACGACCACGCGATCTTTAATCACCACACATTGCCCGATATCGAGACGTCCGATGTCATGCGCCACTTCCCAGCCGTAACGGATGTCCTCCCACTCTTTCTCCGTTGGAGCACGCGCGGTCAAGGGCCCTTCTTCTGCAAGGATCCCCTCAAGCCCAAAGGTCGATTCACAGATGGCAATCCCTTCACCTTCGAGCTCCTTCGCAAATTCGCGCAAAATATCGTCGTCTTTCCGAAGCGCCAACCGTGTTGCCATGGCTAAGGTGCGAAGATCCGGACGCATGGTGGTGAACATATGAGTCTTCTTGATCCCGCCCAGCATCACGGCCTGGTGGACCTTGTCTTCCTTAAACGCCTTGATCAGCTTGTTGAGCTGGCCGATCTTGATCCAATGGATCCGATCCACATGGCCGGCCAATTCAGGTTCCGTCTCGCCTTCATGTGCCACGGCCGACACGTGATAGCCGAGCCTTCTGGCATTATCCGCGAAAATGATAGGGAACCGGCCGTTGCCGGCAATGAGTCCAATCCGCTCGCCATTTGTGACGTGAGGTCGTGCAGCCACGGCGCTTACTCCTCATCCTCATGGTCTTTGCCGACCGACCGGCAGATGCCACGCTTCGTCCCCTCCAGGAAACTCACCACCGTCATGACATCGGGCTGGTCTCCGAATTCAGCCTTGGCAAGCCTGGCCGCTTCAGCGGTTCGGTGCCCCGATCGGAAGAGCAGGTCGTAGGCCCGTTTCAGGACCGAAATCCGATCGGTCGAAAACCCCTGCCGGCGCAACCCTACCGAGTTCAGGCCATACATCCGTGCGCGATACCCTCCTGCAGCCCGCATGAACGGCGGGAGATCCTGACCAAGGGCGCAACAGCCGCCGACCATGGAGTAGGCCCCGATCCGCACATGTTGATGGATACCGGTCAGTCCCCCGATGATGGCATGGTCGCCGATGGCAATATGGCCGGCTAAACTGGCGGCATTGGCCATAATGAGATGGTTGCCGAGCCGGCAATCATGCGCCACGTGGACATAGGCCATCAGAAAGTTCTTTGACCCGAGCGAGGTCACCCCACCGCCCTGCATCGTCGCGCGATTGATCGTGACATACTCGCGAAGGATATTGTCATGACCGATGACCACCTTGGTCGGTTCCCCATGATATCCGAGATGCTGAGGCGGTCCACCGATCGACACAAAGGGATGGACCTCATTCCGCTCGCCGATCTCCGTCCATCCGTCGACCGTCACATGGGACAGCAGTCTGGTTCCCTTTCCGATGGTGACATGCTCACCGATCACGCAGAACGGCCCGACCTCCACGTCATCGGCAAGACTCGCCTTCGAATGAACAATCGCTGTTGAATGAATCTGCACGCGTAACCTCCAGTGATGAGTGATCAGTGATGGGTGATGAGTTCAGGTTGACCGCTTTCCCGCCGACACTCGTCACGCATCACGCATCACCCTTCACGGCCTTTTCTTCGGTCACCATGGCGGTCACTTCGGCTTCACACACCAGTTCATCCTCGACGAATGCCTTCCCCTGCATCTTCCAAAACGGCACCCGCCTCTTGACCACGTCGATCTCGAACCGCAACCGATCACCAGGCACGACCGGCTTTCGAAACTTCGCCCCATCGATGCCGGTCAGATAGACCACCGGACGCGTGGCGTGCCCCATCGACTTCAACGCCAGAATCGCACCAACTTGCGCCATCGCTTCGAGAATCAACACCCCCGGCATGACGGGGCGTCCGGGGAAATGCCCTTGAAAGAAAGGCTCATTGACCGTCACGTTCTTGATTCCTACGATCCGCCGGTCGAGGTCCAGCTCCTGCACGCGATCGACCAGGAGAAAGGGATACCGGTGAGGCAAAATGGACTGAATTTCGGCTTGTTCCATGACGGACATCGGCGGAACCTCCTCTTACAGGCAAGACGTCAAACGTAAAAACGTTTCAGGTTGCATGTTTCAAGTTTCAGGTTCGACATCGGAGCTTCAGTAATCCGAAGCGCGCAACTTGAAACCTGAAACAAGAATCCAGAAACTCCACTCCCACACGACAGACGAATGGGGGGCTGATTGCGCTTCTACCGCGCGTCTGTTCCCAATCCCCCATTCATTGCCAAGGGTGGCCTGGTCGATCCTCGATTGCGCGCATCGAACGAGCACATTCTGATCGTGCGCGTTCTGCGAGCAGGAGGACGACCAGGCTACCCTCCCCTATTTACTCTGCCGATCGAACTCCTTCACTACCTGATCGGTCACGTCCAACCCAGGCAGATGATAGAGGACGATCTTCATCGACACCTCATTCCCCTTGTCGATGACCGCCACGTACCCGTTCTTTTCCCCCACGGCTCGCGCGGCCGCTTGGACTTTTCTCGAGTATTCCGCGACCATTTCACGCTGTTTCTGCTGAATCTCACGATTGAAGTCGGCTAGGCGTCGTTGATAGGCCTCCATCTTGACCTGAAACAGGCCTTGCTTCTCTTGCTTCACGCTGTCACTCAACTTTTCGTCTTGAATCGCCTGTTGCAATTCCTTCAGTTCGAGATCGTCGGCATTGATGATCTTTTGCCTGCTCATGGAGTAGGCCTTGAGCTCTTCCAAGGCTCGTTTGCCGGCCTTCGACTGCTCAATCACCATTTGCTGGTTCATGACCGCCACTTTGAAGGTGTCATCCGCCGACACCGGAGACACCACTGCCGCCCACAAGGCCACTGCGCCGATCACACTCGTCACTCTCCATCGTTCCATCGAGTCCTCCTTCGCTCTTCACGGTCTGGTCTATCTGGTCTATCCGGTCTCTCTTGTCTGTCTGGTTCATTTGGTCTATCTGGTTGATCTGGTCGACGAGAGAGACCAGACAGACCGAACAGACCAGATAGACTTGTTACGGGTATTCCCGATTGAATTCTTCGATGACCTGACCGCTAATATCGAGTCCCTCATCGCTATATACGGTGGGGCCGCCTTTCCCCTTATCGATGACGACCTGTAATCCAAGACGTTTCGATACTTTTCCCACAACGAGTCCCACCTTCTCACGAAACCCTTCGAGCACGTCCTTCTGCTTTTCCTGAACCTCCCGGTTCATGTCCCCCGCTTTCTGCTGATACTCTGCGACCCGACGTCGAAACTGCTCTTCGCGCTCCCGTTTCGCAGTCGGACTCAACACACTGGCCTGCCTCCCAAAATCTTCTTCCATGCGACGGAGCTCTTTCTCATCCATCTCGATCAACGCCTGGCGATTCTTGGAGTAGACGCTCAATGTCTCCTTGGCTTTCTTGCCGGTGCTCGTCTCGTTCAGGACGCGGGCTGGATCGACGACACCTATCTTGCCTTCGAATGTTGCCCCGCCGGCAGCACAGCCGGAGACCATGAGAAGGACCACCAACAGACCACATCCACGGAATACCTTCCACCTGACGTTACCAACCTGCATCACACCGTTACCTCCCGCTCGTGGTCAAACACTTGCTCTGCTTAGAACAACTGACCGATGGTAAACTCGAAGGCGCCTTTGGCTTCTCCTGGTCTGGAATCCAGATTAATCCCGTACGCGGCGCGAAGAGGGCCGAAGGGTGAAATCCATCGCCCTTCGAATCCAACCGTTTTTCGCAACTTCGTCGAGAGAGGCTCACCGTCGTCAAAGCCTTTCCCATAGTCGAAGAAGATCACCCCGTTCAATTTGGCCTCAGTGGAAATGGTAAAGATATAATCGTTATTAAAGATCAACTGTTTGGTTGCTCCGAGTAAGGAATTGTTGTCGGTCACCGGCCCTGCGCGCCCGAACTTGAACCCGCGAATCGTATTGATGCCGCCGACGAAATATCGTTCGGTCAACGGAAGGGGCTCCCCATTGAGGCCGACTGCGGCGCCATAGCGAGCACGGAAGGAAAACCGCGTGTCGAAAGGCAGTGGAACATATTGAATCACATCCAGATAATATTTATAGAAGTTATTGGTTCCGCCCAGGTAGGGCGTCCCCACATCGAAGCCGATGGCCGCTCGCCAACCGGTGCGAGGATCCATATGGTAGTCTCTCGTGTCGCGAGCCAGCGAGGTCCGGAGCCCGGTCGTCGACTGGCTCCCAAGTTGACGACACACCAGCGGAAATCGGTCCGGGCAAATGCCGACGGCGGGATTTTTAAAATTCAACTCCTCCGCGAACAGGCTCACGCTCCCGGAGGTATATTCAGAGAGATATCGGCCTAGCGTCACACTGGCGCCGGTTTTTGTCTCAAAATAGGTGATGTAGTTCGTGGCCGTGCGGTAGACGTCCAGCTGCATCGAGGTCAAGGAGTCGTTCACATAGGGATTGCGAAACGTGACCAATCCGATTTGCCGCCGCTGACCCAACTGACCGCGCACTCGTCCCATCCAACCGTTCCCACCGAGATTCCCTTCGGTAATGTCGGCGATGGCGACCACCTGATCCAACGTGCTGAATCCTCCGCCGATACTGAACTGGCCGGTTGGTTTTTCTTTCACGCGGACATTCAGATCGACCTTGTCCGCGCCCACCTGCGCCGGGAGAATTTCCACCGTCTCGAAAAAGTTCAAGTTATTCAAACGCTGAAAGCTCCGCTTCAATGCGGGGGTATCGATGACATCCTGTTCATCGACACGGATTTCACGACGAACCACATTGTCTTTGGTCTTCTCGTTCCCACTGATGTTGATCTGACGGATCCGCATCATCTCCCCTTCCTTGATGGTCAGAATGACACTTGCGGTCCGTTCCTCCGTGTTCGGAGTAACGTTGGGCGAGACATCGGCAAACGAGTAGCCCCTGCTCCCGTACAGATCGTTCAATCGCGTGACCTCGTCACGGAGTTTCTGGCGCTGAAAGATCTCCCCCTCCTTCATCTTGAGCCCCTGGCGGAGTTCCGGATCTTCAAAGACCGTATTCCCTCGAAATCCGATTTCGCCGATCGTGAAGGGTTCTCCCTCCATCACAGAGTACGTCACGACGAACCATTTTTTTTCGTCGCTGAGTTCAACCGTCGGCAAGCCTACCCGGACGTTCAAATATCCCTTGTTGAGCAAGACTTCTTTGATCCGCTCCACGTCGGCATTCATTTCTTCCCGCTTCAACACGCCGGCATCCGAGAGTACCGACGGCACTTTCAGTTGAGTGATCAGACCGTACCAGGGAATCCATTCCCGGGTCGCCATCACCTTGAACAACTCGCCTTTCGTCGCCGCGTGCAGACCATCGAAATGAACCGTTTTGACACGCGCCTTGTCCCCTTCTTTCACCAAAAATGTCAGGCGCTTCCGATCCGCTTCCAAGGTCTGCACGACCGGGATCACCACGCAATTGAAGTAGCCGTCCCCTTGGTAGGCCAGACGAATCTTCTCCGCACTCTCTTTCGCCTGTAACTGATCGAGAAAGGCTTGGCTCTTGATCGTGATCTTCTCTTTGAGCTTGTCGTCGCTGAGCGCTTTGTTCCCGTCAAACACAATCTCAGTAATGAACGGTTTCTCACGGACCACAAAGGCCAGGGCTACCCCACCCGCTCCCAATTCCGTCTCCACCTGCACCTCTTCAAAGTATCCGGTTTCGTAGAGAATCTTGATCTGTCCACGAACATTTTCAGGGGTATGGGGATCGCCGGGCTTCAATGTCAATCGACCGACAATCGCCGGCAACTCGATCCGCTTATTCCCTCGAATCTCAATCGCCGTCACGGTGACTTCGGCCTGCTCTGCCGCAACCGCACGCACCGGCAACACCCCACAGGCCAGGGTCGCGAACACCAGGATGAAGAGCCAACGAGCCCCGGCTGAATAGCAAGGTCCCCTCACCAGATCTGCGTCCCGCAAGAAGACGGAGAAGATAATGCCGACATCATGGATAACCCTAACGTTGGCCGCGACCGTACACCCTGCGTCTCCACCTCACGTTCACCTACGACGCATCCTGGGCAGGCGTGCCGATGGCGACCGCAGACATTGCCGGCATGAGAGATTCACGCGGTCAGCACACAGGTGTCCCTCGTGGAAACATCCGTGCAAAACTCTTGGATTATATTGAGCAAGTATTTGAATGTAAAGCTGATACCCTGGAATTATTCGCGTGGGTCCTCTGCACCCTTGCGGGGAAGGCACAACAGACGACGATTCGAAGTTCGGAGTTTTTTTTTGGAACTTCGAACTTCAGATCGCCATTCATGCAGGTCTTGCCCGTCTCGCTCGGGCAAGGCATCTGCACGTAAGGAGTTCAGGCTTCCAACTGCTCCTCTCGCTTCGTGTCCGCACCTGTTCGCAACGAGCCTTCATGAATAATGTAGGCGACGCCCCTGCATTCCTTGACATCGCTTACCCCATCACATAGTATCGAACCATGTCGCGTTTCGATGTGCGCAAAGCCGTGATTCCCGCTGCAGGCTTGGGGACTCGCTTCCTTCCTGCCACGAAGGCATCTCCGAAAGAAATGTTGCCGCTCGTCGATAAGCCGCTGATTCAATATGCGGTCGAAGAGGCGGTCGCCTCCGGGATCGAAGACATTATCATCATCACCGGACGGGGCAAACGCGCGATCGAGGACCATTTCGACCGGTCCGTCGAGTTGGAAGAAAACCTCAAGGGCAACGGCAAGGCGCAGCTCTTGAGTCAGATGCGTCACATTTCCACGCTCGCAAATTTCTGTTATGTCCGTCAATCGGAGGCCCTCGGACTTGGCCATGCGGTGCTCTGCGCCCAACGGCTGATCGGTGACGAACCCTTTGCGGTTATCCTCGGCGACGAAATTATCGATGCGCCGGTCCCTGGCCTCGCACAACTCATTCATGCCTACAAGAAACGACACGGTGCGATCCTCGGTGTGCAGGAAGTGCCCCACCATGAAGTCAACCGCTATGGCATCGTGTCGCCCCGAACAATCTCAGCAGGGCTGCATCGAGTCGAGGGTCTTATTGAGAAGCCGACGCCGGCCGAAGCTCCCTCCAATCTGGCGGTCATCGGCCGTTACGTCTTGCCGCCGGAAATTTTCTCCATCCTGCGAAAGACCCGACCTGGTAAAAACGGCGAGATTCAATTGACCGACGCGCTCGTAGAATTGGCGAAGAAGTCCCCGATGTTTGCGCTGGAGATACAGGGACAGCGGTACGATGCCGGAGACAAGTTAGGGTTTCTCATTGCCACCGTAGAATTCGCACTCAAGAACCCCTCCCTAGGACCAGAGTTCAACGAGTATCTGCAGAATCGGATACGGCCTTCCGGGGAACGCCGCGCGACACGATCACGGAAAGCCTAGGGCTGAAGGAAGTCATGCACGGCTCCAGCTACACCCACAGGCTGTTCAAAAAGACCGTCCCCCAAGGCCACCGCGAGCGAAAAGGTGAATCGTACGTCGTTCAGTACATTGAGCATCGCTGAGCGATGCGAGAACGATGCTGGCGGGATTTTCAACAGCCTGGTGATGTGAGCCTGCTCCATCCGGTTGATCCGGGCAGTCTGGTTCAATGAACACCAGGCACGCGACATAACGATCGTCTTATGCCGGAAAACCTTTTCAGCATTCTGCAAGACACGACACTCAACGAAGGCACCACCTCCTAATTCTCATTCACCAATGCGCATAACACTGAGACTACACCGATGAACGACCCGAGCGAACAAGACTTGCAGCCGCCCCAGAACGTCGAAATCCCCGACCTGCTTCCCCTCTTGCCGGTCCGAGACATCGTCGTCTTCCCCTACATGGTCCTCCCTCTATTTGTCGGGCGAGAGATGTCGATCAAAGCGATTGAGGCCGCATTAGCCGGCAATCGCATGATCTTCCTGTCGACGCAAAAAGCCTTGGACGTCGAAAATCCCACACCGGAGGATATCCATACCATCGGCACGGTCGGCATCATCATGCGGATGCTGAAACTGCCGGACGAACGCATCAAGATACTCGTGCAGGGGCTCTCGAAAGCCAAGATCTCGGGCTATATTCAGACGGAGCCCTATTATTCCGTGCGCATCGATAAACTCATCGAACACAAGTCGGCGAGTGCCGCCCTTGAAACCGAAGCCGCCATGCGGACCGTCAAGGAGCAGATCGAACGGATCGTGAGTCTCGGTAAAATCTTGATCCCGGACGTGATGATCGTCATCGAGAACCTCGAAGACCCCGGACGTCTTGCCGACATGGTGGCGTCCAATCTTGGCCTCAAGGTTGAGCTCACCCAGGCAGTCCTGGAAATCATCGACCCGGTCAAACGCCTCCGGCACGTCAGCGAGCTCCTCGGCAAGGAGATCGAAGTCCTCTCCATGCAACACAAGATTCAAGCGCAAGCCAAGGGGGAGATGGACAAGACCCAACGTGAATACTTCCTGCGCGAGCAACTCAAAGCGATTCAAAAAGAGCTCGGCGAACTCGACGAACGCGCGGAAGAAATCACCGAGTTTCGCAAGCGCATCGTCGAACTGAAGATGCCGGAGAAGGTGCTGAAAGAAACCGAAAAGCAGCTCAAACGCCTTGAGAAAATGCACCCGGATACCGCTGAGTCTGCAACCGTCAGAACCTATATCGAATGGATCGTGGAATTGCCCTGGTCCAAAAGGTCCACAGACAACCTCGACCTTAAGGCCGCCGCCAAAGTGCTCAACGAGGACCACTACGACCTGGAAAAAGTGAAAGAGCGAATCCTTGAGTACCTTGCCGTGCGAAAGCTCAAAGACAAAATGAAGGGCCCGATTCTCTGCTTCGTCGGGCCGCCCGGCGTCGGGAAGACCTCGCTCGGCAAATCGATCGCCCGTGCGCTCGGCCGCGAGTTTGTCCGCATCAGTCTCGGAGGCGTCCGTGATGAAGCCGAGATCCGAGGTCATCGCCGCACCTACGTCGGCGCACTCCCCGGACGGATCATTCAAGGCATGAAACAAGCCGGCACCAACAACCCGGTCTTCATGCTGGACGAAGTCGACAAAGTCGGGATGGATTTTCGCGGGGATCCCTCTGCAGCCTTGCTCGAAGTGCTCGACCCGGAGCAGAACAACTCATTCACGGACCACTACCTGGGCGTGCCCTTCGACCTGACAGAAGTGATGTTCATTACAACGGCGAATCTGATCGACCCCATTTTGCCCGCCTTGCGCGACCGGATGGAAGTGATTGGCATCCCCGGCTATACCGAAGAAGAAAAATTAGGCATCGCCCAGAAATACCTGATCCCTCGGCAACTTGACGAGCACGGCATCACCGAGAAACATGTCCGCATCGCCGAGCCGGCCGTGCGTCAAATCATCGCCAACTATACGCGTGAAGCCGGTGTCAGAAACCTCGAGCGCGAGATCGCCAATGTCATGCGCAAAGTGGCGAAGAAAGTGGCGGAAGGCAAAAGCATGGGGTTCCCCGTCGATCCCACCAACCTGCACAAATATCTCGGCGTCCCGAAGTTCCTGCCCGAAGAAGAGTTGAAGATGGACGAGATCGGCGTGGCGACGGGATTAGCCTGGACAGAGGCCGGCGGCGATGTCCTGTACATCGAAGCCACGGCCATGAAGGGCAAGGGCCAATTGACCCTGACCGGCCAACTGGGCGACGTCATGAAGGAGTCCGCGCAAGCGGCCTTGAGCTATGTCCGGTCGCGCGAGCACACCCTCGGTATCAATCCTGATGTCTTCACCACCCAAGACCTCCATATCCACGTGCCGGCTGGAGCCATTCCCAAAGACGGGCCGTCCGCAGGCATTACGATGGCCATCGCCATTGCCTCGACCTTGTCGCAAATCCCCGTACGCCGCGACCTGGCGATGACAGGCGAGATCACCCTCCGAGGCCGAGTCCTCCCCATCGGAGGATTGAAGGAAAAGATTTTGGCGGCCAAACGCGCCAAACTTACCACCGTGATTATACCGAAACGCAACAAGAAGGATCTCGGCGAGATTCCTAAACACATTTTAAAGGACATCCACCTCGTCTTTGCCGACACCATGGACGATGTGATGAAGGTGGCGCTCCGGCGAGACTCGAATCCCACACGTCCGACGGGCAAGGCCCAGCAGCCGCCGCCACACTCCAACAAGCAGGCCACGCGCACGAAGACAGGGCGAGCCGCTCGCTCGCTGCCGGTGCATGCGACCGGTACGCGAACGCCTCCTTTACAGGTTCACTAGCAGGATGCTGACACAGTCTGCCGGCGTTGTAACAGGTGATGACTGAGGCCTCGGCTGAAATGAAGGAGGTGAGGTCTTTGCGAAACCGCGACCTCACACTCGGCCTCTCCTCTTCGGCTATCCTCATAGAATATTTTCCTCACCATCTCGGATAGGCTAGCCGTTGGTTTCCCACTCATTCAGAATGGTTGTTCAGGGGCCTGCTCGCATGGCGTCCATCGTTCGTCGGAAAACCCGTTCCACAATCCACGAATTCGATCTCATTCATACGCTCCAGCAACGACACAGCCGCCGCACGCCATCGGTGATTCGAGGAATCGGAGACGATGCTGCCGTCATCACATCACCAGTCGGCCAATGGACCGTGCTGACAACCGACCTCTTAACAGAAGGAGTCCACTTCAACCTTCAAACCGCCACAATGACCGATATCGGATTCCGCGCCGCTGCTGCGAATCTCAGCGACATCGCGGCGATGGGAGCGACCCCTCACTATCTGCTCGTCGCCTTGGCCATTCCCCGTACCGGCACCACACAACAGGCACTTCAGCTGTACCGAGGGATGATGGCCGCCTGCCGCCCACACCATGTGGCGCTCATCGGCGGGGATACATCGGCCTCGGACGGCGGTTGGTTTCTCAGTCTGACTCTGACCGGAATCGTCCCCCCTCGCAAGGCCCTCTTTCGAAGCGGAGCGAGAGTCGGCGATTGCCTCTACGTGACCGGCACCATCGGCGATTCATTGGCCGGGCTACAACTCTTGAATGAACCGTCACCGCGCAGAACAGCGCTTTCAGCCAGGCACCGGAAATTTCTCATCGGACGGCACCTGCGTCCCACCGCGCGCGTCGCGGAAGGCCGGTGGCTCAGCGCCCATCGTTTCGCCACCTCTGCGATCGATATTTCAGACGGCCTCTCCGGCGACCTCCGCCACATCTGCCAAGAAAGCCACGTCGGGGTGGAGCTGGATTTGGGCGCGCTCCCGTTATCGCAAGCCTGCCGCGCCTATGCAGCCGCTCGGAAGCTCGATCCCGTTGACCTCGCGCTGACCGGCGGCGAGGATTATGAATTGCTCTTTACCGTCTCACCACGATATCGTCCTCGACTCGAACAAGCAGCCATCGACCGAGGGTTCTCTCTGACCTGCATTGGAACCATTCACCCCCGTCGCTTCGGGATGCAGGCCCTGTCCACTCACGGCACACGCCGTCGGTTGGCCAACCGCAGCTACGAACATTTCACGTAACCGACCGCCCCCACGACATCCATGGCCAAAATCCCTTCATTTCGAGTGTTACTGAAGCAGGTCCTTCATCTACAGGAATCGCCCCAGCGAACGGCGCTGGCTTTCGCCATCGGGGTCTTCATCGGGTTTTCTCCTGCCTATGGGCTCCACACCGTCATGGTGTTCTTCTGCGCCTGGGCCTTACGTCTCAACCTTCTCGCGCTCATGGCAGGCGCCTTTCTCAACAATCCCTGGACCCTGGTCCCCATCCTTGGCGCGACCTACTGGGTCGGTGCGCTCCTGCTCGGACGATCGGATAATCCCTCATTCAACTGGCAAGATGTGAGCTTCAGCGCGATCTATGAACAGGTCATGCCCTACGCCGTCCCTTTTTTCCTTGGCGGATTCGTCTTGAGCGTTCTCGGCGCAGCACTCGCCTATCCACTCGCCTACTACTTCCTGTCCAAATATCGGCAGTCGCACCCTCTAGATTTGACCGAGCCATTGCCGCCCCCTCAAGATGTAGGCTAAGATCAGTTGCCATGGCTGAGTCCGGTCATCCATCCAATGCTCCCTATGACGGGTCGGCGCTGATCGCCGATCCGATCCACCAATACGTCTCCTTCACCGTGCCCTTCTCCGCCGCGGACCCGCAGGAACGGACGGAGAAAGACCTGATCGACTCCCCCTGGGTTCAGCGCCTCCGATACATCTATCAACTCCAAAGCGCCCGTTGGGTCTACCCCTCAGCCGAACATACCCGCTTCGTCCACTCGCTCGGCACCATGCATGTGGCAGGCCGCTTTGCGCGGCATCTCTACCCATTTCTCAAGAAAGCGGTCAAGGAGGTCCCGTCGGCGAACTATGTCGAAGAATTTCTTCGTGTCACGGCGCTCGTGCACGACATCGGCCACGGCCCCTTCTGCCACTTCTTCGACGACAACTTCTTACATGCCTTCGGCGCCAGTCACGAAAAACTCGGACAGGTCATTATTCGCGACCATCTCGGCCCCATTATCCGCAAGATCCGGCGCAGCCCCTCCGGCCCCTTCGCCAAAGGGGAGGAGCTCAACCCCGATCAGATCGCGCATGTGATTCTCAAAGAAAAGACCAAAGACAACTCCCGCATTCCGCGATGGCTCAACATGCTCCAACCGGTCATTTCAGGCAGCTACACCGCGGACAACCTCGACTATGTCCTGCGCGACTCCTATATGTGCGGCGTGGCGGTCGGCCCGGTCGATCTCTCCAGACTCATTCATTACACGATCATCACGGACAAGGGATTTACGATTCACAAGACAGGCCTGCCGGCCCTCCAGATGTTCCTCAATACCCGCATGTATCTCTATTCCAACGTCTACTATCACCGGACCACACGCGCGATCGACATCCACCTCCGCGACATTTTCGGCGATACCATGAAGCTCCTGTTTCCCCACGATCCCCGCAAGAAAATGGACGAGTACCTGACGTTGACCGATTGGTCCTTGCTTGAACAGGTGCGGGGATGGAAGACCTCGCGTCATGCAGCAGAGCGACGCCTGGGCGTAGAGTGGCAACGGATTCTTGGACGCGACGTCAAATGGAAGATGGCCTACAGCGCCGTGCTCAAGGAAAAGGGCCAGGAACGAGGCATGGATTTCCCCAGCCACGAACACTTTGAGGAACAAATCAGAAAGGCATTGCCCGCGAAACTTAAAAAAGTGGAGTTCCGCGTCGACATGGCGCCGCTCGACCCACGGCCCGACCCGAAAGACCGGCGCGGGAACCCTCTCTATGTCTACGATCCCGGCACCAAAGCCATCTCAACCGACTCGTTAGAGGAATTCCTCGACCTGCTGCCGACCCGCTTTGTCCAATTCCGCGTCTATAGCCACGACCACGCACACGACGAAGCCCTCTCACGCGCCACCGCCACCGTGCTCAATAAAACCCCGTCGAGCATCGAGCCGTGAAACGTTAGACGTGAAAAGTGAAAGGTTTCCGAGCAAGATCCCTCACCGCCCTGCGTCTCACCTTTCACTTTTTACCTTTCACGCTCTTGAGGCAACTTGCTGGATTTAGCTGACAGCCAGCCGACAGCCTGAGATACTGCCCTTGTCTCTGCAAGCCTTGGAGGGCACCATGAAACCACATGCACTTTGGCTCATCCTAGCCGTTAGTCTCCTTGCTGTTGCTCCAGCATGGGCTCAATCAACTGAAGGCCAGCCCTCCGATCACGCTGCCGGCATCCTCAATTCGCTCCCACCAGATCTCCAGCAGAAACTACAGCAGCTCTCCCAACTGATCGATCGGAATATCAAGGCAGGCACACTCACTGAGGCACAGGTTCAGCAGGAACTCATGTCGGGCCGTCTCGAACAGACCGTTCGTTCACTCGGGCCTGAAGCCAATCAGCTGTTCGATGAGATCAAGATCGATATGAAGAACGGCAAAGGCCCAGGCGAAGACGCGCTAATCCCCCTACTCGGGGGGCTGAACGGGATGGGACAATGAGGCTCTTCGCAGCCAACCATTCTGCGCGGTAGCCCCTTCGACGACGAAGGCCAGAAGCTGTGGGTAATCCAGAAAAATTCTCCGGAGCCTTGGCGAAGAAAAATCAATCCCTGCCCCGCGCATCCTCCAACTGCTCCGAAGTGTCAAGACAAGCAACAACCCCATCGCGCGTACCGAAGGAGAACGCCTTCGGAAGGCCTACGTCTTCACCAGAACATTGATTGCGGATCGCGCATGGTCCGGAACAACGCCTAGGATCTGGTACTTCCCGCGCCTGATTCAGAAGAATTCATCTTCCTCGCCCGCCGCGTCGGCTATGCGACGGATGATTGGCAAGCCGGTGCACCAGGCATTTGCAGGCGGACATCCAGCAGCACTGGGAAAGACGAGGGAGTTTTTTTTAACAGACCTTCGAAAAGTTGTACGCGCACAAACGGAACACCCACACCTTAGCCATGAGCTATAGGAAATCCTTCTATAACTCACCAAATTAGGCTAATATGAGCCATACAAGAGGACGGTATCGCTCATGACCTGGAACTGGCAGCAAGAACAGTGGCCTCACTTCACCTATGAGAGCGGGGGCCTGGCCCAGTACGAAAACCGCTTCCTGCAGGAGGCGGGCATGATCGTTGGCGCTGTCAAATATCTCTCAGTAGAAGACAAAACCCGCCTCACAATCGACCTCATCAGCAATGAAGCAGTCACCACGTCGGAGATCGAGGGAGAGCTACTCAACCGGGATTCGGTACAGTCATCGATTCGCCGGAACTTCGGGCTCGTCACGGACAACCGGAAAGTCTCTCCCGCCGAGCACGGCATCGCTGCCATGATGACCGATCTGTATCGTCACTACGACGCCCCCCTATCTGATACACAATTGTTCACCTGGCACGAGATGCTTGCACAAGGGCGAAAGGATCTGAGGTGCATCGGCGCCTACAGAACAGGGGCAGACCCCATGCAGGTCGTCTCGGGTCCGATCGGGAAACCAAAGGTCCATTTTGAAGCGCCGCCAGCCAAGATCATGAAAGCGGAGATGAATCGGTTCCTCAGCTGGTTCAACCACACCTCGCCAGACGGACCACAGCCGCTCCCCGCCTTGGCAAGGGCGGGGATTGCGCACCTGCACTTTGTCTCCGTGCATCCATTCGAAGACGGCAACGGACGGATTGGGCGGGCACTATCGGAAAAGGCTCTCTCCCAATGCCTCGGCCAACCGACGCTGATCGCCCTCTCACACACAATCTGCATACATCGAAAAGCCTATTACAAGGCGCTCGAAGGCAACAACAAGAGCCTAGAAATCACCGACTGGCTCAGGTACTTCGCGCAAACGGTATTGGACGCACAACGCTACACGCAACGCTTGATCGATTTCCTTATCGAGAAAACCAAACTCTACGACCGCCTGCGGGGCACACTCAATCCTCGGCAAGAAAAGGTGCTCGCACGTATGTTTCGGGAAGGACTGGAAGGATTCAAAGGCGGGCTCAGTGCGGACAACTACCTCAAAATCACCAACACCTCCAGAGCCACCGCCACCAGAGACTTGCAGGACCTTGTGGAGAAGGGCGCGTTCCGCAAAACCGGCGAACTGAAACACACCCGGTACTGGCTGAGTATGCTCAAAGAATCGAGCGAGCGCTGATGGGGCAATGCATGGTGCGTAGCGATACGAAAGACCTCGTCCTCCCGCCGCCCGACTTAAACAAGTCATTCTTCCTCACCCACCGCGTCGGCAACACAACCGACGACTGGCAGGCAGGAGCAAGGGGGGCTCACCTCTCCACTTTCTTGACTTCATCTCCATCGAAACTTATGGTGTAGTCCCATATGAAGCTCCATAAAGTGAACCCATGAAATTCACAAATGTTCGCGAACTCAAAGCGAAGACATCCGAAATGCTGAGGACTGTCGAGCAGGGCAACACCGTGCTTGTGACCACCCATGGACGGCCGACTGCGATGCTGGTGCCGGTGACGGAAGACGATATCGAGGACGCCCTGCTGGCCGATAGCCCAACCCTTCGAAAGAAAATCGAAGCGGGCCTCAAGGACATCCGCGAAAGCCGAACCATGCTGCTATCAGCCTACAAAGCCACACGCGCAAAGAAAAAGAAGGCACGCACTGCGTAACCTCCCAGATCTTTCTCTCCGAGAAATCGCAACGTGACCTCGACACCTTCTCAGACAAGATCGCCAATCAAATTCTCGCCGACTGCGCCCGCCTCGCCGACAATGCCATTCCAGACGGAAAACGGATCAAGAAGCTGCAAGGATTCAAAGACACATTGTATCGCGTGATGGCAGGTGACTACCGAGCGGTATTCACACGATCCGGCACTCGCATCGATATCGTGCGAGTCCTCAGCAAGCCAGACTTTCAGAAGGCGTATTGAGCGACACGAAAGGCAGAGGAGCGGCCAGGAGCCATTCTGGCCCGTAGAACAGAGAAGGGATGGAGCCTGGTGATCTCCTGTGCTCGCGCAACGCGCGGCCTGAGAAGGCCCTCGTTGGACGCGCGCAATGGAAGATCAATCAGCCCCCATCCCTAAGGAGAGAACAAACAAGCTTGGAGAGAGCATGTATATCGTCCGATGCGCGCAGTGAACAACAGACAGGTCGCCCTCGCGGAGAGATACTTAGATCACCCTCATTGGTCGAAGCGCGGACAGACAAGAGCAGCCATGCACGAGCTATTTTCTTGTTTGACGATCGGCTCTCAATCGTATACCCTACTGTCACACATCACTGGTGATACATGAAATTCATCACGGTAAGAGATTTGCGCGGGCGCTCAGGCCAAGTCTGGAACAAACTCGCCCGTGAGCGAGAGGTGGTCCTCACATCGAACGGCAAGCCGATTGCCATTTTATCCGCCGTGTCGGAAGAGACGCTGGAAGAGTCGCTCGCGGCTATGAGGCGCGCGCGAGCCGTAGCCGCTGTGGAAAAACTGCAACGGCGGTCGGTCCAGGCCGGTACGGACAAGCTCTCCCCTGCAGAAGTCGCCGCTGAAATTCGGGCGGTACGGAAAGCCCACCATCGGTGAAGGTAGTGGTGGACACAAACGTCTTGATCTCAGGGCTGTTATCTCCGTTTGGTCCGCCCGGTGAGATAGTCCGCATGATTGCATCGGGTACCTTGCATCTGTGCTTCGACGCCAGAATCCTTACCGAATATGGCGAGGTTCTCGCCAGACCGAAGTTTCAATTCAACCCCGAACAGACTCAGTCATTGCTGGAACAGATCAAGACGGAGGGACTCAGCGTGGCGGGTGATCCGTTACCGGCCAGGCTTCCAGATCCCACCGACGAGCCATTTTTGGAAGTAGCCATCGCAGGCGATGCCGACTGCCTGATTACCGGAAATACCAAGCATTTTCCTTCAGCGAAACGCCAAGGAGCGGTCGTGCTCTCGCCGAGCGAATTTCTCGATTATTTCCGAACCCAAGCCAGGTTACGTAAGCGCTAGTGCGACTCAGCCGGGGGGCGAGTGGAAAGGCACGGTGAGGGCAACCGGCTGTCCTTCTTGCTCGCAGAACGCGCACGATCAGAATGTGCTCGTTCGATGCGCGCAGTTGAGGGCAGCCTTGGCCACCCCCTTAACGAGAGGTAGAAAGGATTGGAAGGCCCTCGCCAGGGCTACGGGCACGTCTCGGTGTGCCCGTGGGTGGGCGGGTGAAAAAGTCGCGCGGTGGAAGATCAATCAGCCACCATCCCTGAAGAGAAAACGCGCCAGCTTGGAGGAATCATCCGTATGCTCGTTCTACGTGCGCAGTCGAACCAACACGGGTGCCAGGCCTGAGAGAATGGAAGAATCGCGCACGAAGGGAGGGGCAGGCTGGTCGTTCTCCTGCTCGCGGAACGCGCACGATCAGAATGTGCACGTTCAACGCACGCATTCGAAGGCAACCTTGGCCACTTCCCCCCAAGAGAGGTGGAGAAAGAACACCCCTTGCTGGACGAGCGCATCCAGGGATAGACCGGCCAAGCTTGAAAACGTAGAATGACCCCATTATTTTCTCCCGGCACGGAATCTTTTAGAAAACCCGTCGATCGCAGGTAACGTATGCAGCCTTTTTCTATCCGTCACGGCAAAGCACTATTGGAACAGCGTGTTCGTGTCTCAATGAAAGACCGTTTGCGGGCGCGGTTGTGGATGACTATCCAAAACTACAATGAGAACTACTGGCATCAGCCCGACCCCTCGGACAACTGGTCAGCCAAAACAAATCATGCGGAGCAGACAGAAGCTAAATTGAAGCGGCTCCTTGGCTTGCCTGAACTGTCGTCACGAGCGGCTGAGGGGGCAGTAGGAATTGAAGCATACTTTTTGAAGGGGTACCCCTCGTGCGCCCTGGAAGTGATCGAACAGCTCGCTGAAGAGATCGCAGAGTTTGGCGACTCTGGGAAAGACAACGCAGTCAAATTTCAAGCGGATGTGAACGATGCCATGGTTGCCTTTGATTGTCCATGGCGGCTCTCCGACGGTCGTTTCTTCCAAATCGATGCAGACTTCTTTCACAATGAAATCGTCCAAAAGGGCGAAGATATGCTAAGGGAGAAGGGATTTGAGGGAGCGCACGATGAATTCCGAGAAGCCAGGGAAGATCTGTCGGACGGAAGAACCAAAGATGTCATCTTGAAAGCGTTTAAGAGCTTCGAGAGCAGTTTGAAAACTGTGCTAAAGCAGCATAGTGGAGATGTAACTGAATTGCTTCGGCTATTCCGAGAAGCTGGATATTTGGATGACATACCGGAAGCACAAGCAAAGGCCATGTGTAAGCAAGTGCTTGCATCGATCGCGACTTTAAGAAATGAACTCGGAGGCCATGGCCAGGGCAATGCTGTGGTAGATGTGCCTCGTCCTTATGCCGCGCTTGCAGTGCACCTAGCCGGGTCGCTGAACCAGTTTATTCTCGACCAATATCTGCGGAAGACAATGGTGGCACCGATCACATCGGTAACCAATGAAAATATTCAATAAGACCATTTCACCTTTCAGTTCATTCTGTGCATTAAACGGATACCTGCAAAGATAAAACAATGAATAGATATGGCCTCCTCAAAAGCCAGTTGAATGAAGTGTTTGAGGCAATCAAGGAGGCGGGCATGAGTCCGAGTGAATTTAGATTCACTGAACCTGAAGACGAACTTGACGACCAAGGAGAATGGTTTACACCTGATCATTATCCCAGGCTTCTTCATTTACCAAGCAAGTATTGGTTTCGTTTTGGGGATAATTTCGCATCGTATACACCTGGCTCTGAATCCATTGAGCAAACAGATGACAAACTAATCTGGGTTGGCAAAAGAGCGGCGTTAAGGAAGTGGCTGGGGAACCTTAAGCGAGAGATCGACGCACCAGATCTATGGGCATCCTTCTCTCAGGAGGATGAGTTACTGAGCCTGGAACCGACTGAAGCAGTTAATACACCCTTCTCACCAGAAGAACAGATTCAAATAAAGGCAGCAATAGAAGAGTTTCGTATTTACATCACCTCCACATATTCTCTGTCGCCAGAACCTCTGGCCAAGATCAACCGCAAACTGGATTATTTGATTGACGCCTCGACCCGACTTGGTCGCATAGACTGGAAGAATTTATTTGTTGGCGCCTTGATTAGTCTTGCACTCCAACAGTTGAGTCCATCAGGGCCTGGGCTGCGCGAGTTGTTCGGAGCGGCCGGCCACCTGCTCCGCCATGTGTTAGGCGGAATCACTTCACCACCTCTTCTGCATTGAAGTGGACAGAGAAACAAAGGGATCGGCAGTCTTTTCTGATCATCCCGTCTCGCGGCGCGCGGCGTCCCGCCCCTTGGAATACGTGCATTTCCAACCTCGCCCCGTTGGCACTTTCATTGCGAACACGTAGCCTGCCCCCCTAATTCGAACCGTATATTATCCGTCAATGAGAAAATCAAACGGGTCGGGAGTCTTTTCTGATTGCTCGGCGTGATGAACTCACCACCAACCTGGCCTCCTGGTATTCGACAGCCTGCCTCTTGCGCCTCGGGGTCATGATAGAGGGTCAGGCATGAGTATTGATTTATCTCACGGAAGGAGATGGGGTTATTGCTTGTGGCGAGGGGCTGGGGATCAGAGCGGACATCGCCGGAGGAGCGGAGCCCCGTCAAACGTAGTGCGTGCGCATTATTCCCCCTTCCATCCAATGAGGATGATGGGGGTGTTTGAGACTTGCGAGGGGTTGCAGGGCGACGGCGGCGCGGTCGCCGAAGGCGAGGGCGAGCACTGTTCGAAGGTCCGTTGACCATCGTGCAACGGACCGAGTTGTGCAGCCGAGCGATGACAAGCCCTGCGGTTTCGCCCCTCGCTGGAGCAACAGCCCCACCATCCTCATCCCTCGCTCAGCGGATCCAGACGGTCGCTCCGGGAGGCGCGGGAATGGTTCTACCACAACCCCGCACAGACGAGCCTTGCTAAAGAAGGGAAGGGCACGGCGATATTTTTTGATCGCTCGGCGTGGTGCAATGCCGACCCTCCCCGTTTCGCGGCGCGCGGCGTCCTAACCTAAGCGGCCCGGTGAGTTTTCGGCCCAGGCTCCAGGATAATATCGAGTCGCCCTCCGCAGGCACCGACAATCCTTTGGAGCGTGCGAAGTTCATACCGATCGTACTCCGCATTTTCGTAGCGGCTGATGGCTGAGGCCGTGGTCTTCGCTCGCTGCGCCACTTGTGCCTGAGTGAGTCCCGCTTCTTGGCGCAGCCGAGAGAGCTGCTCGCCGATGGCCAACTTCTGCACTTCTTCTTCAAATCCTTTGCGGAATTTCTGAATCGCCAGTTTTCTATCTAGCCACCCCTTGCCCGCTCTTGCAGCTTTAGCTTTCATACTTCACTCTCCCTTCAAAATCTTTCTTGCAAGCTTCGGCTCGGTTGATTTCTCGTTTGGGGGTTTTGTCGCCGGCCTTCCTGAATCCATGCGTCAAGATCAGTCGCCGACCGATGAAGAAAAAGCACAGGATTCGATCGGCCTCGACCTTGAACTCAAAGATCTGGTCCGTTTCGGTCAAATGTTTGAACTTACGTTCACTCCAAATCTTCCCCGTGTCTCCCATGCGCGCACACAGCGCAGCAAACTTCTGCTGACCTCCAAGAGGAAGCTGTTCAAGCCATACTTCTGCAGGCGCAGCCCCGCCCGGAGCGACGTAGAACTCGACTCGGAACACAGCGCCGTCATAGACCAGGCGACTTGACGGCTGCTTGCTCGATGGATCTGCCATTCTCCCTCTTTTGAAAATATAGCATATACGCTACTAAGCGAACAAACATGCAGCATTCATCACCCATCTAAATGATCCAGACGAGCTTGCTCGTTGTCTCTTCAGGGATGGGAGCGGATTGATCTCCTTCGCCGCATACCCCGTAGCTCGCTACGGGGATGAAGGCGAGGAGAACCCTCCGTAGCCTTGGCGAAGGGGGGTCAGGTAGCGGCTTCAGAGAATTTCGCAAGATACCCCGCAGCTTGCTGCGGGGAGCTTCATCGTCCACTGCGCGCATCGGGCGAGCACAGTTTCATCGTGCGCGTTCTGCGAGCAAGAAGGGCACCTGGCCGCTCCTTCCCCATCCTTCTGAGGCCACGGGAAGAGAACAAAGGGGTCGGGAGTTTTTTCTTGTCGCGCGTCGTGATGCAATTTCGGCTGGCCCCGTTTCGCGGCGCTCGGCGACGGCGTCCCTTGCTTCTCGTTTAGAAACCGGCGAGATGGTGGTGACACGCTTCCGATCACTGGCTCTTCCCTAATAGTCCAACTTGCGCATAGCCCTAGTTTAGTATATACATAATTGGTGTTCGAATGGACACTAAGAAAGCCGCCAGCAACAAGATCAAGCACGGTGTCTCATTTGAAGAAGCCGTCAATGCCTTTCTTCGACTCGAACGGCATTGACGGCGAAGACCTCGACCATTCGACCACGGAAGCGAGACGATTTCGGCTGGCACAATCGACAGCCGGCAACATTCTCGTCATCGCCTACACGCTCAGGAGCCACGGCCGTGAAAAAACTATCAGAGTCATCAGTGCGCGATTGGCGAATCGAAAAGAAAAAAGGCGTTATCAAGAAGCGAAAGATTGATTATTCAGACATCCCTCCGCTATCCGACCGGCAACTTGCCTCTATGCGTCCGGTGGGACGACCGCCCTTGGGGGCGGAACGACGGCAACTCATTGCCATCAGACTTGACCCAGCTGTGCTTCGCTGGCTGAAATCCCTCGCAGCCAATCGAGAAGTCCCCTATCAATCACTCATCAACGATTTGCTGGCGGGAGAGATGAAGAGGCAGGCTAGCCTCTCTCCAAGCCGAAGAGATTGAATTATGCACGGCGGATTTCGCTCAAGCCATTCGATCGCTATTTGTTCACTGTGACGGCGAGGCGGAATCCCAACGCGTGCAATAACGCATCGAGGCTCTTCAACTCAGGATTCCCTCGCTCCGACAGCATCTTGTAAAGACTTTCGCGGTTGAGTTTCGTCTTCTCGGCGAGTTGCGCGACACCCCCTTGCGCCTCGGCCACATTTCTCAACGCCACCAAGAACAGCTCCGGGTCCTCTTCTTCCAACGCCGCATTGAGGTACTCTTCCGCCTCGCCCGGATTGCGCAGGCTTTCAATTAGATCCGGCTGGTAGGCTTTGCTCTTTTTCATGGTCGCCTCCGGTATTCATTCCAATATCGTTTTCCTGTTTCAATGTCTTTCGTCTGTGTGTTCTTGCCGCCACCGCAGAGAAGCAGCACGATCATTGCACCGATCTGGCCAAAATAGACTCGGTAGCCTGGCCCGTACTCGATTCGGAGCTCCTGTACCCCATCACCCACACCGTGACAGTCTCCGAGATTCCCCAGCCCTACTCGATCTAACCGCACTCGAATCTTGGCTCGGGCCTTGATATCGCGCAACGAGGCCTGCCATTCGCTAAACGGCACCCGACCATCTTCCGTCACATAGATCTGGAGTTCTTTTGGCGTCGCCTCCATAGGTTTCGATTGTAGCTTATAAGCTACTTCCTGGCAAGAGTTGCGCCTCCTCTAGCCCTCTATTTCCCCATGCACTCAATCTGTTGCCTTGACTCCCTCACCACCTCACTTATACGCTCTCTCACCCATGATCTACCTATTCAGCAAAGGAACGCCCAATGACCACGTTGTTTACCCCACTGCAGGCCGGGGACATTCACTTACCCAACCGCATCGTCATGGCTCCCCTCACCCGCGTGCGGGCCAGGTCCTCGCATATTCCCACCGATATGATGGTGGACTATTACTCCCAACGGGCATCGAGCGGGCTCATCATGACGGAATGCACCATGGTCGATGCCCATGCCTGCGCCTTCATCGGTGAAGGCGGCATTTATAGCCCCGAGCACGTGGCCGGCTGGACACGAGTGACGGACGCCGTGCATGCCAAAGGCGGCCGCATCTTCATGCAGATCTGGCATCCCGGGCGTGCCGCGCACTCGCTGTTGAACGAAGGCAAGCAACCGGTCTCCAGCAGCGCCACCGCGATTCGCAATGACGTGACCCAGACCCCGGAGGGCGCCAAGCCCTACGAAGTGCCGCGCGCGCTCCGCACTGAGGAAGTCCCACGGTATGTGGACATGTTCCGGCTTGCCGCACAGAACGCCCAACGGGCCGGTTTCGATGGAGTGCAGATCCATGGCGCCCATGGCTATTTGATCGATAACTTTCTCCGCGACGGCGTTAACGCACGCACGGATGTCTATGGGGGCTCTGTTCCCAACCGTGCTCGTTTTCTGCTGGAGATAACCGATGCCGCCATCGGCGTCTGGGGAGCCGGGCGCGTCGCGGCACGGATCTCGCCCCTGGTCCCGTTCAATGACATGGTCGACAGCCAGCCCGACGCGCTGGTGACCTATGTGGCACAGGAATTGAGCCGACGAGCGATCGCGTTCCTCGAAATACGGCACGAGGACCACGCCTTGCCTGAGGAGCAAGCCATCCTGACAGTCGCCCGCCGACATTTTCAAGGCGCCCTGATGAGCAACGGGAGCTACAGGCGTGAGAGCGGCGAATCGACTGTGGCACGCGGTGCGGCCGATGCGATCGTGTACGGGCGTCCGTACATCGCCAACCCAGACCTGGTCGAACGCTTCGCGAAACAGGCCCTGCTGAACGAGGTCAACTACGCTCGGCTGTATGGGGGTGGACCAGACGGCTACAGCGACTATCCGGCCCTGGCCGCGCGTTGATTATCAGCAGAACAATCCTGACCAGGAGGACAGGAGTCTGAGCCAATCAACGGGGACATTCTACATTTTTCGGCACCGAGATTGGGGCGAAACAAAGAGGTCGGGAGTCTTTTCTAATCGCACGACGTGATGCAATGCTCGCCCTCCCCGTTTCGCGGCGCACGGCGCGCCTCACCCAATGACTCATGATCGCTCCCGGCTGAAGTCTCACACTTCGATCTCATCTTGATTTTTCCTGCGCCTCCCGTCTACAGTCCCTTTCGGCCACACAGGGCAGACCTCACGGAGTGATACATGGGCGAGACCCGCGTCGATCTTGAACATCTGTTGGAAGACCTACGGGATGCCTATCCCTACAGTATCTCAGACACAATCCTCACCGAAATCATTGCTAACTCTCTGGACTCAGGAGCCAGCCGAATCACCATCGTGGTTGACCCAGCACAGTCCACGTTAACCGTCATGGACAACGGGTCTGGCATGCAGCGAAAGTCGATGCGGCAGTATCACGACATTGCGGCCAGCACGAAAGTGCGCGGCCAGGGCATTGGGTTTGCCGGAGTCGGCATCAAACTGGGGCTGCTGGTCTGCGAAGAGGTGCTCACCGAAACCAAGCGTGGCAGCACGCATGTGGCGACGCGATGGCACTTGGCCTCGCGCCACCGCGCACCGTGGCAATGGGTGCCTCCGCCTGGACTGATCGGCGAACAAGGCACTGCGGTGCGGCTGAAACTACAGACCCCACTCTCTCCTCTTGTAGACCCTGGGTTTGTTGAAGAAGTGCTGCGTCGGCATTTCCAACCGTTATTTGAACCTCCCTTTGATTCCTTTCTCACCTGCCATTACCCGTCCGGTATTGCATTCGAGGTCGATGGGCGACCCTTAGAACGGTACCCCCTGTCGGCACTCGACCACGCTCCGTTGGCCGTTCGGTTGGCCCGACGACGCAAACCGTCGGCGTTGGGGTATTTGTCCCGCCATTCCGCGCCACTACCGGAAGATCAACGCGGCGTCGCGATCAGCACGTTGGGCAAAGTCATCAAACGAGGATGGGACTGGTTGGGTGTGACGTCGTTGCAGTCGGAACGGATCAACGGCTTAATCGAAGTCCCCGACCTCGCCGCCTCGCTCACCCTCAACAAAGGGGATTTCATTCGCACGGGAGCCCGAGGAGCGACCTATCTTGCCTATCGCAAAGCGATCCAAGAAGCTGTCTCCCGGCAACTGGAAGCCTGGGGAGATGGGCGAGCCGGAACGCCGGAAGCCTCGTCCCGCATGATGCGGCCCTTGGAACGAGACCTGGATCGTGTGTTGGAAGAATTGTCCGACGATTTTCCGCTACTCGCCTCACTCGTCGAACGCCGGACCGGCGGCCAAAAACGATTGCCGATCGATGGCAAAGTCCCCGACATTGCGGCTGGAACAGGAGCCGTTGCCATTCTGGTCGCCCCACCGACGGCTGAACCGGAACCACATGAGACTGAACCAGCTCAACCACACACACCATCTCCCCCTACTGCTCAAGACACGGCAATACCCGAGCCTGCGACGGCCACGATCCCTGATTCACCATCTGCCATGTTCCCTGGTCATGGACGTTCCCGTGCTCCAATGCGGTACGGGTTAGGAATTCAGTTCGAGGAGAATCCTGACAACTCAGAACTGGGCCGGCTCATCGAATCCACCGTCTGGATCAACCAGGCCCATCCCGCCTACAGGCGTGCGTTGGCATCCCGTTCAGTGGGCTATCATATCTCGCTCGCCGTCGCGCTCGCACTGGCCCAGTTGGCCGTGGAACCGGATCAGGAACACACGTTCATCACCAAATTTCTGTCCCACTGGGGCCAAGCACTCGATCAACCCCAAGGACGCCGTCGTCGCCCACGAAAGTAATTGAGCGACAGTTCGTCGCGAAGCTGCCGCAAAGCGCGTTCCTCCTGAAGTATTGTTCAGGAGCGGCGTTGCTGGTTTCTAGTTTCAGGTTTCATGTTGGTAGGAAACAACCTCCGAAAACTTGGAACCAGAAACATGGAACTTGAAACACCTGAACGAGATACGCTTCACGCGCAAGCAGCGGAATGGCCCTTACAGCAGAAATGTTCATGAATACTGCGGACTAGATCAACTCCTACCATAGCCGTTGAACAGCCGTGTCACGTTTCGGAAAGCAGGGTTCCAGTTCTGGAGTTGGGGCTCTCGTCACCACAAAGGCTGCCGGCACATGTTCCCAATGCCGCAGGTCCGGTTGTAACGCGCCCTCAAACACGTCCGGCGCAGTACTTATTAAGGCCATTCCCCCGACCACTGAGAGCTGGCAGAGCGACCCATTGCCTTTGGCGGCTGCGTCGAGCACGCAACCTCCGACCATCACGCCGCCTCCTGCAGCCAATGGAATCAAGCTGTAGGTCAAACCGATCGGCAATCGGATCCATGCCTGCACGTTGAGGAGCGGATGGTACCCGTGGCTATGGCGAATCGCCACCTTTTCGAACCAACTTTGCGTAGACAGCCTCACCCCGGTGTCGGACTGACAGGCGGGAAGAAACTCTCCTTTCGGCTTTATGGAAAAATATCCGTTCGTGGATCTAAAGAATTGGAGATCCCATGTGAGTTCAGGAAATTGACCGATGCCATAGACCTGCCACGGCTCACTGAGGTCCTGCCCGCTATCGATTCGATCCACCTCCTGCGCAGCAAATTGCCTGACCGCGTCCTGCTGGCCTTTCCACATCAGGCCCAGGTCTCTCAGCCTGAGCCAATCAACACGCGCCTCATTGACCTCCCCTACACGCTCCCATAACACAGCGGACAACAACAAATTGACCGGGTCTTCGCCGTAATTATACAGCGGCGTGAATAGCTCATGATCCAATTGCCGGAGCTCGACCTTCGCCGCCTCCGGTTTCTGCACATTCGCATAACTCGCCGCCAGTAAGAGGCTGAGATACCCGCGCTCATAACTTTCCAACACGTAATCGATGAAGGCGCCTTCTGGAACGAAGACGTTGGTGGTCTCCTTGATGATGGAGAACGTCTTATGCCGGAATTCCGACCGAGCCTTCTCGCCATGGACGATAACGGTGTCATAGCACCGCTCTTCAAACGCGGAAGATAATCGGTTGAGAGTGCCGATCCTGTCAGAAAGATCGATGTGCTGCTCGATCGTCAAACAGGGCGTCCCTTTCAAGATCCGCCCGCCTCCGGCCTGACAGCCGACGAAACCAACCAGCAGGCCCATGACGAGCGCGATCACCCACCGAGATTGATGCGGGACCATCGAACCTCCCACCTCCGGCGCATGACTGAAAGACGATCTGATGCGTGAGTTTGCTCAACTCGCTCACCGAGCAGAAACAAGGATCGAGCGTTCATCCAAAATTATCGACGAACAGCGAAATAGATCTGCTCAATCTCACTCGGTGTCACATCCCGCCATGTGCCAGGCTGGAGATCGCCTAGCCTGACCGGCCCGATCGCCACCCTCACGAGTCGCAATGCCGGGTGTTCTACAGCGGCGGTCATACGCCTAACCTGTCGGTTCAGTCCTTCGCGCAGCGTCATCTCCAACCAGGCAGTCGGCACATTTTTGCGGAAGCGGATCGGCACGGGACGATCAGGCAACTGTGGAACGTCGCGCAGCAACCGAACTTCAGCAGGTCTGGTTTTCTTGCCGTTCAAGGCAACACCGTCCCGCAACTGCCCCAAGGCCTCCTCGTTCGGGATACGTTCAATTTGCGCGAGATACACTTTCGGCAACTTATGCAACGGGTCTGTGACATGATGCGCCAGCGTACCGTCCGACGTCAGCAGCAACAACCCTTCACTATCCAAATCGAGGCGACCAGCTGCATAGACCCCCGGCAGATCGATATAGTTCGCCAATGTCGGCCTTCCCTCTGGGTCGGTAAAGCAGGGCAACACCCCGTAGGGCTTGTTGAACGCAATCGTGCGAAGTATCGGCATGAGAATACCGTGCTGTCATTCAATTCGGTTAACCCGCAGTCGCAATCGAGACAGCATGCCGCTACTATATCCAACCCCCTCCAATAGAACAATGCGACAACGACTCTACCCTGCATCGATATCGTCAGCCACATTGCAATCTTGCCGACAGCATGGATGCGGGCATCGCCGGCCCTGAACGCTCCTACTCTACGTATGTCTCTCCGACTCCTCACTCAACATCTGTATGGCAGTCCCTACAGTGCTTGTGGCGCGATCCTCATTTTTTCTTGCTGACCGAGCACAGTGGGCTATACTTTCACCTCAACTCCATAAGAAATAAGCAGTTCTTTTCGGACAGGTTTCCGAAACTTGCCGGCACTGAGCTTGCTCTCTTTATATGTATTGTTCCACGCCATCATTCAGAGGAGGAGACTATGAGACACAATTCGATGGATCGAACCACATCGCTCCGGGCTCCCGCGTTAGCCATGCTGTGTGCGCTGGCCCTGGGGGGATGCGTGAGCACAGGAACCCACACCAAGACGCTCGCTGAACTTGACGTTGCGAAGAAAGCCACCGCACAGCTGCAACAAAAACTGGACCAGGAGGCCGCGCAGCGCAAAGCCGCCGAACAGCAGGCTGGTGCGTTACAGGCTAATTTGGACAACCTGGAGAAGGAGAAAGGGCGACTGAACAGCGAACTTGGCACTGTGCGCGGTCAGATCACCGACCTCGAACAGAAGTTCGCGAGCGGAAGCGCCTCGTCGCAGGAAGAAATCGCCAAGCTACAGAAGCAGGCTGCTGAACTTGAGGCGAACGCCGCCCGTATCGCCAAGGAGCGCGAGCAATTGCGAGAGGAGCAGGCCCGATTGGCCGCGACGCTCGATCAAGAGCGAACGGCCAAGGAAGAAGAGATCAAACGGCTGACGCAAACACAGGAAGAACTCTCCAAATCGCTGCAAGACGAAATTTCCAAGGGCAATATCACCATTCAACAAGTGCGTGACCGCCTCACCATCAATATGGTGGACCGCGTCCTGTTCGATTCCGGGCAAGCACAGGTGAAACCGGCCGGCGTGAAAGTCCTGAAACAGGTCAGTGACATATTGAAAACCGTCACGGATAAACAGATTCGAATCGAAGGCCACACCGACAACGTGCCCATCAGTTCAAAACTGCAAGGCCGTTTCAAAACGAATTGGGAACTTTCGACGGCTCGTGCCACGACCGTGGTGCGCTACATGATCGATCAGGGCAGTGTGGACCGCCAACACCTCTCCGCCGTCGGCTACGCGGACACACAGCCACTCGCCTCGAACGACTCCGAAGAGGGACGATCGTCCAACCGTCGAATCGAGATCGTGCTGTACCCCAAAGATCTTAAAGAAATCACCGGCCACGTCGAGACCCATACGGCTTCAGCGAAATAGTGACACCAACCAAGAGGAGGCGCGACCGGATGGTTCGCGCCTCCTCTTCGGCTATCTCCACAGGACACCCACCTAGCCCGCATTATTCACAACGGTTCGTTGCGACAGCGCCGAGCCGCGTCGTGAGACCTGCGCACGGAGCCGTGAGGATCCGAGGCATACTCGTGCGGTACGTTGAGGGTCCGAGGGGCGAGCCCGCAGGCCGAAGGCTCGTCGCAACAGCGGATTGGCGATTGCAGCAGAAACGCTCAGGCACCATGCAGACTACCGACTTGCACTGGACCGATGGATGTGATTCCATCTATACGGTTTCTTTACGGAGGCACGTGTGAGCGTATGCGCTGGGAAGGACAACGAGAAAGCGGCAATGTCGAAGATCGTCGCGGTATGGGACCGGCCAGGATCGGCGGCGGATTGGGAATCGGCGGCATCGTGCTGGTGCTGGTCGTCAGTTATTTCACCGGCATCAATCCCGTGACCCTCATCGACATGCTCAACGGGGTCCAGGGCACGCCGGAATCATCGGCACCCTCCGAGCCGACGCTGACCGGATCGCCCAACGACCAGCTGGGGAAATTCGCCTCGGTCGTCCTCGCCGACACGGAAACCACCTGGAAGCAACTCCTCGGGCCCCGGTATGAAGATCCTCGACTCGTACTCTTCACCGGCGCAGTCCAGTCCGCATGCGGGACCACGTCGTCGGCTGTCGGTCCCTTCTACTGCCCAGGCGACCACACAGTCTACCTCGACCTCTCCTTCTTCAACGTCATGGCCCAGCGCCTTGGCGCATCCGGCGACTTTGCCCAGGCCTATGTGATTGCGCATGAGGTCGGCCATCACGTGCAAAACCTCATGGGCACAGCAGAAACAGTGACCCGCCTTCAGCGCCAGGCTTCGGAACGAGAGAGGAATGCCTTGTCGGTACGAATGGAGCTGCAGGCCGATTGTTTCGCCGGCGTCTGGGGCTACCACGCCAAACGAGAGCGAAACTTGATCGAACCGGGCGATTTCGAAGCAGGGCTCCGGGCAGCAGCGGCGATCGGCGATGATCAACTCCAGAAAATGTCCCGCGGCTCTATCAGGCCGGAAAGCTGGACACACGGATCGTCTGAGCAACGGATGACGTGGCTCCGCAAGGGATTGGAGACGGGTGACCCCAAGGCCTGCGATACCTTTGCGAATAGGCGATGATAGTCAATCCATGGATCAAGAACTCGACCAGCCGGAATCCTCCTCCACCGGGGCCATCTTCTCGACCTTCCTGGCCGATGCGCCCTGGAATGCAAAATCCGTCATCGCCGCTGGGATTGCAACGTTCGGCGGCCTCGCCTCATGGGCAGCGAACTTCTCATCGCCTGCTGTGGCAGGCATCGGTGGCAGCTACCTGGTAGGATTTTTTATCGGCTGGGCATCCAGGCGATTTATGAGAATGGCCGCGCTACTCATCGGTGGACTGCTGGCCGGCATTGCCGTATTGGAAGAGACCAGCTGGATCAATCTCGACTGGATGTCCGTGGAAACACAAATCCACCACGCCATTTCAGCCGCACATCGGGAAGCTGAAGGAATCAAACACCTCCTCTCAGGCTATCTCCCATCAACGGGGGCATGGGCAGTCGGCATGTTCTTTGGGTTTCGTAAAAAATAACAAGACGAAATCTGACAGAAGACTACTGACCGGAAATAAACTCCCACAAGCCTTCGCCTTTTCACATACACCAATCACATCCATCCAGTCGGAATGTCGAAACCTGTCTACGACCGCGGGTTGAGCGAGCACGGGGGATAACCAAGCCAACCTCGCCTCCTCGCCTCCTCGCCTCCTCGCCCTGATCGGGATAGGGGGTAGCGGGTGAGCCCCGCTACACCCCTCCCACACCACCGGACATGCGGGTCCGCATCCGGCGGTTCGGTTGGTTGAGGTTAGCCGGCCAGTCTCGGTACTCCCCTCCGGCCGTAGTAGCCCATGGGCAGGGCGGTGTTCAGCAGCTTGGCGGAATTCTTCCACCAACGTCGCGAGCTCGCGGCCACCTGCCGGGCCGCGCCCTCATTGGCTCCGAGGCCGCGCAGTTCCCGGTAGATGGTCGTCCCTCGCTTCCACTGCTTGCGCTGCATCATCCGCAGCCGGTGGCGCAGCCATTCATCCACATGGCTGAAGATCCGCGGCGTCTCGGCCAGCCGGAAGTAGTTCCTCCACCCAGTGAGATAGCTGCGCAGTTCGGCACAGACGGACTGCATGCTCCGTCCACCGTTTCGGGTCGTGATCCTGCGGACTCGCGCCTTCATCGCCGCAAGGGCCTTGGGGGCCACGCGCCGTTTGACCGCGCCGCCTTTCGCGTACCAGAAGCTGTACCCGAGGAGTGTGCGGTCTTGCGGGCGCGCCACCGCGCTCGTCGCCTCGTTGATGCGCAGTCGGAGTTGCCCGTAGAGCCGCGTGAGCGGCTCTATGGCGTCGGTGCCCACTCGCCACGACCGGACGTACACGTTGCAGTCGTCGGCGTAGCGGACGAATGCGCGCGCGCGCGGCTCCAGCTCCTTGTCCACCCTGTCGAGGAGCACATTCGCCAAGAGCGGCGACAAGGGTCCGCCTTGCGGCGTCCCCTCGTACCGCTCCATCACCACCCCGTTGGCCATGAGGCCGGCCTCCAGGTAGCGACCGAATGAGCCCCCAGCACCCGCGTATCCGCAATACGCTTCCCCAGCCTCCCCATCAGCCCATCGTGGTTGACCCGGTCGAAGAATTTCTCCAGGTCCACGTCCCCCACTACCCGCTTCCCTTCCTGAATGTACCGCTGTGCCTCGCACACCGAAGGATGCGCGTTGCGCCCCGGTCGGAAGCCGTGGCTGTGTTGGGAGAAACCAGGGTCGAATATCGGTGGCAGGACTTGTAGGAGGCTCTGTTGGATGACCCGGTCGAGCACGGGCGGGATGCCCAACGTGCGCACTCCGCCCCCGCTCTTCGGAACCTCCGCTGCCCGCACCGGCGTCGGCTGGGATGTGCCCGCGAGCAGTTGCGCGCGAATGGCCGCCCAGCTCTCCACCAAGTACGTGGGCAGCTCGTCACCCTATAAACGGCAGTTGAAGCAGCGTACGGCTCCGTTATAGCCTTGGTGGGAGCGGATGGGCGGTGTATTGCTTGGTACGAAGGGAGTCACCCAATGGGTGAAGCAACACGCAAGGCCTTGGTCGGGTCACGGCAGTCGATCGCGCTCGATACGTTTGGGGGTCGAATCCATGTGGAGTGGGATCCGTCCGCGGCCGTCACGCCGCTCGGACAGTTGCCATTCTTCATCGAGTTCCTCAAGGTGAGCGGAGTATTCGATGCGTGGGTGGCAGACTGCCCGCTGGCTTACCACAGCACCCACGCGTCGGATAAACGCGCGGTGCTGGCGACCTTGCTGCTGTCGATCCTCGCGGGACACCACCGCTACGCGCACATCACGGCGATTCGCCATGGCGGTATCCACCCCGAGCTGTTGGGCGTTTCGAAACTCGTCTCGGAGGATGCGGCGCGCCGCGCACTCGCACGGATAGATGAGGCGTCGGGCGTGGCCTGGCTCGACCGGCATCTGGCGGCGACAACGCAGCCCTTGCTGGCCACACCCTGGATCCTGGATCTGGAGGCGACGGTGAAGTGCCGCTACGGTAGACAGGAAGGGGCGGTGGTGGGCTATAACCCAAAGAAGCCAGGGCGACCGTCGCACAACTCTCACAGCGCGTGGATGGCAAACACCCGGCTGGCATTGGCGGTGGACGTGCTACCGGGGAATGAGACGGCACCGCTGCACCGCATGCCGGGGATCTGGGCCTGGCTGGATGCCTTGCCCAACGTGGAACGCCCGGCTCTTCTCCGTGGCGACATTGTCTATGGCAGCGAATCGGTACTGCGTGAGGCCGAGGCCCGCGACCAGCCGTACCTGACCAAACTGCGCTTGACGAAGAACGTGAAGACCCTCATCAAGACGTGGTTCCGTTCCAACGCGTGGGAAGAGGCGGGACAAGGCTGGGAAGGGGGCACGGACCGGCTGACGCTGTCGGGGTGGAGCCGCGCACGACGCGTGGTGGTGCTGCGCAGAATGCTCACCGGCGAGATACTCATGACCGCGAAGGACGACGAGCAGGAGCGGTTCGACTTCATGGAGAGCGACGTGCCGACCACACGCGACGAGTACGCCGTGCTGGTCACCTCGACCTCGTACGAGATCCTCGCACTCGCCCAGCTCTATCGCGATCGGGCCGATGCCGAAAACAACTTCGACGAGTTGAAGAATCAATGGGGCTGGGGTGGCTTCACCACGCAAGATCTTGCGCGCTGCCGGCTTATGGCACGGATGGTGGCGCTGGTGGACAACTGGTGGACGCTGTTCGTGCGGCTCGCCCAGCCGCACAAACACGTCGAGGCCATCTCCAGCCGGCCGCTGTTGCTGCATGGCGTTGCCACGCACACGCCACACGCCGGACACACGCGCCTGACCATCACCAGCCTGCACGCCAAGCAGTCGGCCATCCAAGCCGTGCTGACTCACGTGGCTGGTTTCCTGCGCACACTGAAAGCCACTGCGGAGCAGTGGACCGATGCCGAACGCCTGCGTGCGATTCTCACCCGCGCATTCGCCAAGTTTATGCTCACAACAGCGGGCCCTCCGGCCTTGCCGACCTCAGGAGCTGCGGCCAGCTGACACGTTGTCTGCCGTTTTTAGGTTGAAGCATGTGTTGAGTGCAAATTCTGGAGTGTCAGAGATTCACTCTCACTGGCTCAAAGACACTCTACGCCGCGCGGCGCTTTGTTGGGTGGCTGCTTGGCCGCGATGTTGACGGACGAAGCCGACCACGAGGTGCTTCGGCATGCAACTTCAACCCCAGTGCTCCGACGACCTTGAGGATGGTATCGCAGTCGGGGCTCCGCTCACCGGAGAGTGCCTTATACAGGCTTTCGCGAGAGAGACCAGCATCCCGAGCAACCACATTCTTTATGTGTAGAAATGCGGGCGTAATTCTTGTTCTGAAATGAATCGACTGGCTTGGCGAAAGATGGCGCGAAGGGTGCCGGGATCTAATTCTGCGTGGAGGGGGATGGTCAATATTTGGCGTGTCTCTTCGACTTCACGGATTAGCTTGACGTGGCTTCCCCGCTGGGAGACCTGCTGGAAGCCAAAACCCTGAAGAAGAGTCAGGACGTCGCGGCCAGCGAGCCTACGAAGCTTGGGCATGGGCTGGGTCCAACTCCATGGTCAGCACCAAGGTCGGCTTCTCTCGCAAGCCAAAGGCCGCCAGGTGCTCGCCCTCCAGATGCAGCGCGGTCGCTTCTTGAAGATGCTTAACGGTTTCGTCGAGCGTCCGCCCTTGAGTGACGACGGCAATTTCAAGACACTCGGCCACATAGCCGGCTTCGTCACCTGGTCGAATCACCGCTTTGATGGTTTGTTGCAAATAGCTCATGATGTCCTCCCACCTGTGCCACTGGTTCTGAGAATAGCCTTGTTCGTCACGCGAGGCAAGTGAAGAACAATGTATCTGCCAACTCAACATTGCGCAATATGCGCCGGGCTGTCTATACAATTACACCGCAAACTCTACGCGAACTGTGCGTCCAATCCGCGCTTCAAGCGTGATCAGCATTTCAAGGCTGAACTTGTCCCATTTGCCACGCACGAGGTCGGAGACGCGGGATTGCGCAATGCCGAGGCGCTTGGCTGCATCGGATAGCGTGAGCTTGTGCTTCTCGATATAGAGACGAAGATCGCTCATCACATTCGCCCGCATTTGGAGTACGGCAGCCTCGGTCGGATCAAAGCCAAGGTCAACAAACACATTGCCGCTGGACTTGGTCATTTTCTTCTTCATGATCGGTCTCCGATCAATCGGTAACGTGTCCGAGCCGATTCGAACAGAACACCCTACGCCGCGCGGCGTTTTGTCGTGCGGCTGCTTGACCGTGGCGTTGACGGACGAAGCCGACCACGGGGTGCTTCGGCATGCAACTTCAACCCCAGCGCTCCGACGACTTTAAGGATGGTGTCGAAGTCGGGGCTCCGCTCACCGGAAAGTGCTTTGTACAAGCTTTCGCGAGACAGACCTGCATCCTTCGCAACCTGCGCCATGCCCTTGGCGTGGGCAATATCGCCCAGTGCTTTGGCGATAAACGCGGCATCGCCATCGGCTTCCTCCAGGCACGCCTCCAAATACGCCGCCATTTCTTCCGGAGTGCGAAGGTGCTCAGCAACATCGTAATGAGTGGTCGTGGTTTTGTTCATCATCCGTTCCTGCCGATTATCCCCAAGGAGGCCTGGCTTGGTCACCATCTGCGCACGACCTTCTCACCCACCCAACCCTGGTCGCGTTACAACGCGACCTCTTCCCAAGCGACCACTGTTTTATCGTGGGGGTGCCGTGAGGAGGGGGGACCAAGCCAGGCCTCTCTTATCTTCCCTCTCCAAGCCGCTGAACGACAAAAAGAGGAAGGGCGGCTGTTATGCTCTCACTGCGCGCATGCACCGATCACCTTCTGAGGTGAGGGGTGCGCGAGCACAAGAGCATGACAGCCGCACTCTCTTTTTCTTCTCCTCCCAAGCCGCTGAATGACAAAATAGGAAGGGCGTCTGTCAAACTCTCCTGCGCGCGTCCAACGAGGGCCTTCTGAGGCCGCGCGTTGCGCGAGCAGGAGAGTTTGGCAGACGCCCTTCCTGACCTTCCCGATCTTCTTCTCGACTACTCTACTTTCCGAACGCTTTTTTCAGCAGCGGCTCTATCTCGCCTTTGGCTGCCATCGGATCGAGCACATCGGTGTCGCCGTAAAACTGCCCGTCGATGAACACCTTGGGGAGAGTCGGCCAGTTGGTCATTTTCGCGAGCGCCTCTCGCTTGCTCGGTTGAGACAGGACGTCGATGAGTTCAAACGGGTACCCGTACTTGTCGAAGAACTGTATGGTCTCTCTCGTGAATCCGCACATCGGCATCTGCTTAGTGCCCTTGCCGTAGATCAAAATCTTGTGCGTGGCGACTTCCTTGTCAATTTCTTCTTGAATGGGATCTGCCATGGGTCGGCCTCCTAGGTTTCATCGGTGGTTTTAGCGGTTATTTCGAGCGCATGAATCCGCCCGTCTTTCATCGGGGCATCCAACGCTTGATAGATCAAGCGATGCCGATCCAGCAGATTCTTCCCCACGAAGGCTGCTGAGATCACGACGACTTTGAGGTGGTTCATCGTGCCGGTCCGGTCCGAGACCGTGACCGTGGCATCCGGCATCGTCTTGCGCACATATTCTGTCAGTACATCTGGCGTAATCATCACCCCTCCGATCTTATAGGCTAAAGAATACCTCAGCGGCAGACTGAAAGGCAATTCGATGCCGGTCGGACCAGCTACTGCAGTCTGTCTGGTTCCTCTCGTTTGTCTCGTGCCATTGAATAAGACGAATCAGATGAACAAGACAGACCGGAGCACCCATCCGCTTTTCGCGCATCACACAGCCTGCGATATGGAAGCTGACGCTGGTGGTGGATTTCAACACATGGTGGTGGATTGCCACCACGTGTGCCTGCGTGACGTCACAACACAACATCTCTTTGCTGGGGAACATGAGCCATTGCCTCATCGCCATGCTGGCACGCACATTGCGCGTCAGGCAGGGCAACGACACGTGAGCGGCCATGACACAACCGCATTCACCTATCAACCAAGGAGGGTCCCATGGGTGAGTTCAAATCTGGGTTTTTTATCGGAGGAGAGGCCTGCGAGGGGCGGGTGCTCGTGGTAGACGACGAGCCCGACATTCGCAAAGTCGTGAAGATGACGCTGCAGAAGGCCGGCTATGAAGTCCTTGAAGCGGAAAACGGTGAAAAGGCGATTGAGGTGATTAATTCTGGAGAAAACCGGCTCCTCCTCGACGTCGTCATCTGCGACATTCGTATGCCAAAAATTAATGGGGCCGAAGCCGTTGCCTATTTCAGGGCCAACTACCCTCGCGTCCCGCTCATCGTGCTGACCGGCTTCCCGGATACCGATATGGCGACCTCCTTCCTCCGGCAAGGCGTCGTGGATTATCTCGTCAAGCCGGTCGAAGGAGAAAAGCTGAGGTCAGCCGTTGCGCGAGCCCTGGAACAGAGAGAGCTGGCAAAACTGTGAGTATGCGCTTCCATCTTTCCTGTCTCGAGGAGAGACGCTTCCCTCCGGACTCTCCTCGGGATGGAGGGGCACAAACCCTGCCACAGGGAGATCGCCTGAATGGACCGCACTGACCCAACCAAAGTCGCCATTCTGGGAGCAGGGCGCGGCGGGCGCGCGCTCTTAGAGCTGCTGCATCAAATCCCCTCGATTGAGATCGTCGGCATTGCAGACCGTGACCCTGACGCACCAGGGATGCAACGCGCGCGCGAGCTTCAGATTCCCGCGACCACCCATGTGCCGGACCTGACCGGCAATCATGGCGTGAGCCTGATTATGGATGTCACGGGCGATCCGGAGATGGAGCGGTATCTGCATGCCCACAAACCTCCTGCCGCAGACATCCTCAGTGGGTCGGCCTCCCGGCTGCTATGGACGCTGGTCCAGCATGAATCCACACTCGAAGCCGAACTCCTCCAGTCGGAAAAACTTGCAGGGATCGGCTCATTTGCTGCGGGAATTGCGCATGATATCAACAACCCCCTGCAACTCATTTTGGGCCTGGCGGAAAATCTCACAGAGGAACAGGACCTGGCCGCCGTCCACGAACAAGCCCATGATATTATTGAGGCCGTCAAACGGACGAGTGCCATCTGTCGAGACCTCACTCGCTATTCACGGCGCGCGTCCCCCCACCAAGATCTGCTGGTGTCTGTCAACGAAAAGTTGGATGAGGCACTGAAAATCGCACGCTACGCAGCGAGTCTTCACGATATTGACATGGTCAAACAGTACCAGCCAGGCGCCGTGGTCAAGGGTAATCCTGATGAGTTACTCCACGTCCTCGTGAACCTCATCACCAATGCGGTCCATGCCATGGAGCTGGTTGGCGGCACGTTGACGCTCACGACCACACTCATGGATGGGCAGGTCCACGTCCAAATATCCGATACGGGGTGCGGCATTCCCCCGGACAAAATTTCTGAGATTTTCGAGCCGTTTTTCACCACAAAAGCTCCCGGCAAAGGCACAGGACTGGGGCTCTATAATGTCAAAACCATCGTCGATAAAATGCACGGCACCATTGCGGTCGATAGTCACGTCGATAAGGGCACGACCTTGACCTTGATCTTCCCCAACGCCGAGCTGGCTGGACAAGGACGCCTGTCATGAATCCCGCACCCCCTGCATCTCGAACGACAACGAGATGGGGGCTCCAACTCAAACTGATTCTGTCCATGTTGCTCGTGGGGATCATTCCCCTCATGGTGGGGCTCGGTCTCGCCTTTTGGCAAGGCTCTCGTGAGATCCAAGTTGTCAGCGGCGAAAGCTTCACGGCCTTGGCCGAGGAGACCGCACGAAAAATCGATCTCTTGATGTCGGATGAAGTCGCCCGAACGGCGCGAGTGGCCGGAGACCCTTCGATTGTCCATGAACTTGAGCAACGGCGCGATACCTTGCTGGGCATGACGGATGCTGAACGTCACCGGGCAATGGACGGGCTCAAAGAAGGATGGGAGGCCAAAGACCCTGCCGCAGTCCACACCATCACGGGAGGGAACATCGCCGGCCTCATTCAGGAACATCTCTCGGGAGCCAAGAGCGACGCCGATCAACTGATCCCGCAAGTCGTCCGTTCTGCCACCAAGATGCTGTACATCACCGACATCGAGGGCAACCTGGTTGCCGCGTCGACCACGACACCCCATTTTGCCAATAAAGACCGGGCCTGGTGGAACGGCGCGTTCAACCGGGGGGTCGGCCAGCTCTTCATCGAAAATGTACACTTCGACGAACGCGTTCAAACCTATGTCATCAGCATTTCGCTTCCCATTATGGACCGCATCCGATATGAAGCGGTCGGGGTGCTCCATCGCGTGATCGACGCCAAAGAATTGATCTCGCCCTCGATCTCTCCCATTCGCTTCGGCAAGACCGGACATGTGATGCTCATCGACCATCGCGGCATCGTTATGAGCTGCCCCATTTTGCCGACCGGCGTGCCGCTCTCCGATGCACAGCTCGTTCCCCTCGTCACGCCTCTACAGCCCGGCTGGGTCAGCGCGCCGAGCGATGGCCACGGCGGACAATCAACCTCGCTGATCGGATTCGCCCCGGTACCGGAAACCAGCCGTGCCACAAATAGTGATCGAGGCAAAGGCTCCTGGCACACCTTCGTGTGGCAAGCCTCCGACGAACTCTTTGCCCCGATCCGCCACTTCCTCACCTGGATGGCCCTATTCAGCCTCCTCGCCGTCGGATTGATGACGTCCCTCGGCTACCTTGCAGCCAATCGCATTGTCAAACCGGTGCGCCGGCTACAGGCAGCGGCACAATCGATCGGGCGCGGTGAGCTTCGGCAGCCCATCGATATTCAGACCGGCGATGAACTTCAAGATTTGGCTGACGAATTCAATCGCATGAATCGCCAATTGGAAGCCGCCTTTGCAGGCCTCACCAATCAAGTCACGATTAAAACGCAACAAGTGGAGTCCCTGATTCACTCGACGGACCAGATCCTCGACGCCGTCCCAACCCCGATCATCATGGTCAATCAAGACGAACAGGTGCAGTACATCAACCGGGTCGGACGCGACTCCTTTCAGGCCATACTTGATTCGACCCACTCAGTCCCGTTGTTCGATATACTCCCCGTTGATCCCGCGGCACGAGAGCACTTGCGAAAAGAATTCAGACGCGCGCGGAGCGGAGAAGATCTCGCGATCGCATCTGGGGCAGAGGAAGCCGCTGTCGTCAGCACCGCCCGTGACCCGTTGGCCCCCATGATGGGAACGGCGGAACCGCACAACCGACAGGAGATTCAGATTGGTTCCCGGCGGTATCACTATCAGTGGTTCCACATGGCAGGGAGAAACCAAGGGGAGGACCGGATCGGCCTTGTCTTCAGGGACACGACTGACGACAGCCGTCTCCAAGACCAGCTCATCCAGGCGGAGAAATCAGGCAGCCTTGGAACCCTCACGGCCGGAATCGGGCATGAGTTGAACAACCCGCTCTTCGGAATTCTCGGACTGGGAGAAGCCATCGAAGATGAAACCAACCTCGATCGCGTCAGATCCTATGCCCGCGACATCGTCCAGCATGGCCGCCGAATGGCGGCTATTATTCGAGACTTCACCGGCGTCGCGTCCCGCGAGACATCGGACCACCGGCAACCGGTTCACCTCGAACGGGAACTCGATCAAGCCATCGCGACTCTCACGGGCAGCCTGGACGCCTCAGGAGTCACGATCCAGAAATCGTACGCGGGAGACACCTGCGTACTGGCCCTCCCCGACCAACTCAGACAAGCGTTGACGAACATGTTGATGAATGCCATACAGGCGATGAAAGGACAGGGCACCTTGCATCTTTCGACGTCCCTGACCGACACATCCGTTGTGACCACGATCGCGGATTCAGGCCCCGGCATTCCAAAACAACATCTATCAAAACTGTTCGATCCGTTCTTTACCACGAAGGGACAAGGCGAAGGATCCGGACTCGGTTTGACCGTTGCGCGCCGGATCATCAAGAAATTTGGAGGGGACATCAGAATTGAGAGCCAGGAGGGAAACGGCACATCATGCATTGTGACCCTCCCGGCGATTCCACTTCAGCCGCCCACACAGGAGGCTTCATGCACCGAGTCAACGTCTCGCTCTTCGCCGCAGCCCTCAGCATCCTAATCTGCTTGCTGTGGTGGGGACCCTCCAACCTATCCGCAAAGGAACGATCTCGATCGCCCGGCATCCCGCCGGAGAAAGCGGCCGCCTATATCTATGCCGTCATCAAGGCCGACCGCACGCTGTACACAACGGAGATCGTCAATCGACTCCAAGCCAAAGGCGTCACGACCGCGTCCGAACATTGGGAACAGGAGAACGCCCTCATGTTGCCGGCCCAGTTTCTCCAACATTCCGGCAAGCTCGCAGCCGAGGACGGAAGCGGGGTCCGATATCGACTGATCGGGCTCTGGCCTATTTACCAGCGCAACGCCCCCGCGAGCGACCTGGAGCGCAACGGGTTAGAGTCTCTCAGGAAGAATCCCGATCTGCCGGTTACCGGAATCGTGTCCAGCGGGCAAAAGCAATACTTTCAGGCGATCTATCCAGACCTTGCCGTCTCACAGGCCTGTATCGACTGCCACAACGGTCATCGGCTCAGCCCGAAACGGGACTTTAAGCTCAACGATGTGATGGGCGGGATTGCCATCACCATTCCGCTTGAATAGGGATGTCGATGGCTGCGCGAGACAGGTGGGACGAGCGAGGGTTCGAGGCCGAAGGGCGAGACCAGCGAGCAACGCAGTGTCAGTGTAGTGATATTCCTCCCGGTCAATCTGGATCGTGGTCATCGACAGACTGACGATAACCGGCCCCACGAAGAGCCCGATGAGGCCATAGAGTGCCGGCCTGCCAAGGACGCTGCATACGAGGAAGAGTTTGGGATTCTGCACCGCCTGTCCAATCAACCAGGGTCGAAGAAACTGATCGATCATCGACACCCGCCGATTCCCAGCCCAACATGACCAGCGTGTTCCACGGCGGGCCGGCCACGAGAAAACAGAGCACGATCAGGCTCCACAGCAATGCAGTCCCGACGAAGGGCAACGGCGCAAGGATCACTGTCACCGCCGTCGATACGACGGGAAACGGCACTCTGAGAACCACATAGGCTAGTCCTGCCAGGAGACCTTGAACGATCGCGGTCAGGCCTATGCCCCTCACCACGGCACGAATGGTCTGATCCATGCGATCGACGATCCGCTGCGTATGTGAGGCTGCCAGGGGAATCACTTCCTGATGGGACGCCAACCATCGCTTCCCGTCCGTGAAGAGAAAAAACAAGGGAAAGAGCAAGAGAAAGAAATCCGTCACCAGCAACAAGGCGTGCGTCAGCAAGTCATCGGCCTGATCAAGACAGAAACGGATGAGGAACGTCGCAGCAGAGAGAAGCCCCTGCTCCAAAGAATCAGGCGTCCATACTGCCCTGCCATTGAACTGCCGGAGGAGTCCTCCGATGACCGACCATGTGTGCGATTGCTCCAGCAACCTCTGGAGCGCTCCGCGTGCAACCCCCTCTCGAATGGCCTATTCTGCAGTACTGGATTCGCGTGCCGGCCATATTCCTGTCATCGAAATTGGAATGACCACGAGCGCCAACACCAAAAGAGTGGGACAGGAGGCCGACACAACCTCCCGCCCGCGCCTGAGCGATGTGACGCGCACATGAAGTGGAACTGTGAGATGGGCGAAGCGTGCGGCACGGAGGACAGGAACATGAAACGGCTGAAACATCCGGGCAATCTGATACGGAAACAACAGAAAGAGCGCAAAGAGCACGGCAGTGAAGAGCGGAGGCTTCGTCAGGGGTCGGACACGAACAGAAGAGAACCGGCAGACCTATCGGTGTGCGTCGCTGCGGGACTCTTTATCCAGCACCACAACCTGCTTAGCCCGGTGGGCGGAGAGATCCGTGACGTTCCCCGCCGACTTTGGAAGCTCGTCGGACCAGACGGTGGCCCCCATGTCCGTCGCACCTTGGAGCTTGGCGCCTTCTTCCATGATCAGTATCGGCGTCAAGACTTCTCCGATGAGCGTTGATGTTTTCATCAACTGGACTCGCTCATTCGCCGTCACCTTCGCCTTGATGCGGCCGCTGCTGACCACCGTACCGGCCGTAATGACTCCCTGCACCAACCCATCCTCACCGACAATCACCTGTCCATTGGTCTGAATTTCACCGTCGAGACGGCCATCGATCCGCACCGTCCCTTCAACGTGGATCTCGCCTTTCAACACCACCCCTTTGGCCAAGAGAGTAATGTTGTCGTCGCCAGCAAAGTTAGTATTCTTCATGCATCATCCTCCTTGTACAGCCAACCATTATGACGCCAGCTTACATTGTTCACCCACCAAGGCCTAGGAGAATCCAAAAGTATGCCGGAGCCGTTCCCATAGTCCCTCTCCATGCACCTCACAATAGACACTGGGTTCCGTCCCCTCGATGAACACTTCCGAGACCTGCTCGGGACATTGCGACGTGGCCAACTGCCCGGTCTTCGGATCGATGTTGCGGGCGACGACACCAGTCGGCATCACCAATACCGGAACAGTGGGCGGAATGATCCGGTGCGCGAGATCCATCCAAATCGGCAGGGCCGCCTGCGATCCCGTGAGACGCAGAGCCCGTTCATCGTCGAATCCCACCCAGACCCCAATCACCACGTCGGCCGTGTAGCCGACAAACCAGGCGTCTCGATAGCCATTGGTTGTGCCGGTTTTCCCGGCTACCGTGCCTTGGAGTCCGAGCACTTTGGCTTTGCTCGCCGTGCCCCGCTGGATGACGCCTTCGAGGAGTGACGTCAACACATAGGCCCCTTGAGGTGAGACCGCCTGTCGCCGATCCGGCACACTGTTCCACACGATATCTCCCTGTCGATCCCTGGTCGATCGCACCGCAGTCGGCTTGACGGCGATCCCTCCGTTGGCGACCGTTCCATACGCCGCGGTGATCTCCATCAACGACACAGACGAACTGCCCAAGGCCACCGACGAAAGATCGTCGCCGATGGCGCTCGTCACGCCAAGACGATGCAGCAGCTCCACGATCGGCTTCGCCCCCAGGGTCTGGGCTGCCCGCACCACCGGCACATTCAACGACTGTTCCAACGCGTTCCGTACGGTAACAGGCCCGTGAAATAGTTTGTCGTAGTTCTGAGGAGACCAAGGACCGGTCTCCGACTCAAAGGTCACCGGCTCATCCATCAACAAGCTCGCGGCAGTCAATTGTCCGGCCAGACCCTCACGGGCCGCTTCCAGCGCCGCAAGATACACGAAGGGTTTGAAGAGTGAGCCCGGTTGCCGTCGCGCCTGAACGGCCCGATTGAATTGGCTCCGCCGGTAGTCCCGCCCTCCGACCAACGCCAGCACAGATCCGGTTTTGGGGTCAAGCACCATCACCGCCCCTTGCACCGGTTCCAGCTCGCTCGTGAGATGGGGATGCGCCGCCTCTAACCTGGCCAGTCCCTTCTCCAACGAGTCGGTCGCCGCCTGCTGAATCATGGAATCGAGTGTGCTGTCGATCCGCAAGCCCTCCGGCAAGGGGACCACGCCGGCCTCCTCCACCTGGCGAAGCACGGCATCGACGAAGTAGGGTGCATCGGTCAGGACGTCTTCTAACGGAATCACGCGCACCGGTTCATGCATCGCGCGCTTCCAGACCTCTTCCGTCAGAAGACCTGTCTCCCCTAGCCGCCGCAACACCACATCACGCCGTTGTTTCGCCGCTGTAGGATGCTTCGTCGGCGCGTAACTATTGGGCCCCTTGACCAGACCCGCGATCATCGCGACCTCTTCCACCGTCAATTCCTGAAGGGTCTTGCCGAAATAGCGATGGGCGGCCTCCTGCACCCCGAAAATCGAGACGAATCCTGCCTGCCCGAGATAGATTTCGTTCAGATAGCTTTCAAGGATGTCCTGTTTCGTGTACTTCACCTCCAGGACCAGCGCCGCCAAGGCTTCTTTGAATTTTCGGCCCATCGTCCGCTGCGGCGAGTAAAACAAATTCTTCGCCAGCTGTTGCGTGATGGTACTGCCGCCCTGCACCACTCCGCCCTTGATGACATTGGTCCAGAGCGCCCGTCCCACCGCGACCGGGTCGATGCCGAAGTGGGAGTAAAACCGGCGATCTTCGATGATAAGAATTGTCTCAATGATCCGTGGAGGAATCTGCGCCAACGGAACCCATTCGCGCACCTGGCGCGACTCACCACGCACCCCGCTCAGGAGTTCCGGTTCCAGAAAGATGGGGAACAGGGACGTCCCGTCGAGCGGAGACAGCACAGCCGTCACTCGCCCCTGATCCAGCGGCAACAGCACCCTCGTCGCACCGACATGGCCCTCCGGCTGCGGATGGAGATAGATCGTCAAGGCCTCTTCGGTCAGCTGATAGTCGCCCGGAGACTGCACCGGGACAGACACGCGTCGATAACTCAACCGTTGCAGCCGCTCGAGCAGATGGCTATGCGCAAGGGAGAGATCGGGTTGCAGTAAGAAGGGTCCACTGTACAGACGCAACGGAGGATGCTCGTCGCTCTTGGGCAGGGCAAGAAAGGTCGCTAAATACGCGCCATAGGCCGCAACGACAAGACCCAGCACGACGACAAGGCCTGCCAGTCCCATGCTCGCATATGTGATCCATCGGGTAGGTCTCTTCACGGTTCTAGCCTGATTGATTCATGACGACTCGTCGGCGCAGCAGATCGGTGATTGTAGCAGATGCATGCATGCATCATCCGAGCGACAACCTCACCTCACACGTGACGCGTTCCGATCTTCTGCGGCAGAAGCGAGCCGGCGACCATCCCCATCGTTGCCATGAGAAGGCCGAGCAGTTGCGGGTGCCAGATTGAGCCGGACGGGCCGAACAACTCCAGCCCTACCCATGTTGTCAGCCCGGCTGCACAGGCACACAAGGCCCCTTGTGTCGTCGCGCGGGACCAAAAAAGGCCAGCACAGAGCGGGACGAACGCTGCCACCAACGTCACCTCATACGTACCCACCACAAGCTGGTAGATGCTGGAGCTGGAGGTGAGAGCGATCGTCAACACCAGGACGGCAAAGATCACCACAACCAGTCGCATGACGCGAAGAAATTCCCGATCGCTGAGGTGCGGCAGCAGTCCCTTGAGGACGTTCTCGCTCAGTATCACCGACGGCGCCAACAATGTGGCGCTGGCACAGCTCATCACTGCCGATAGGACCGCCCCGAAAAATAGAATCTGCGCGAAGACCGGGATGTGGCGCAGAATTAAGGTCGGCAACACCAGCTGAGAATCCTGAGCGAGGAGCGTATTGAACAGAGCCGGATCGATCAATGTCGCCGCATAGGCGAGAAACATCGGCACAAAACAGAAGCAGAAGTAGAGCGTGCCGCCCAGCAACGATCCTCGCACGGCCGTGCGTTCGTCCTTGGCCGAGGTGACACGTTGAAATACATCTTGTTGGGGGATTGACCCCAACATCATCGTGAGCCAGGCCCCGATGAAGGGAACCCATGCCTCGAACGTCGCCTGGGGAAACACGTTTAGCTTGCCGGCGTGAGCGGCATGGCTGATGACCACGTCCACGCCTCCGGCCAATCCACCCACCACGGAGGCGATATAGAGCAGTCCCCCTATGATCACGGAGATTTGGACAAAATCCAGAATGGCGACGGAAAACATCCCACCGAAGGTCGTATAGGCCAGGACAATCACTGCGCCGATCACCATCCCGACCGGCTGACTCACCGCGCCGTCCGTCACGACGTTCAGCACTAACCCAAACACTTTGAACTGCGCCGCCACCCATCCGAGATAGGAGGCCGCAATACAGACGGCACAGAGCACTTCAACAACACGGTTGTACCGTAGACGATAAAAGTCGCCGACGGTCAGGAGGTTCAGTCTGTAAAAACGGGGAGCAAAGAATAACCCGACCAGGATCAACGCGAGACTCGACCCAAAGGGGTCGGCGATGACACCTCGTAACCCCTCCTTCACAAACGTCGCCGAAATGCCGAGTACGGCTTCGGCGCCGAACCAAGTCGCAAAGACCGTGGCGATCACGATCGGCAGCGGCAGGCTCCGACCGGCCACTGCAAAATCCTTCGTGGTATGGACTCGCTTGGCGGCAGCAAGGCCGATCCCTACCGAGAGGAGCAGATAGAGAATGACGAACCCGAGAATCATGAAGCGTGCGCGAGCATACGTGTGGGCAGATTCTAGCGAGGCTCCGGCAAGGGCGCAACGTCGGAAGGTTGATCTGGTCTATCTGGTCTGTCTCGTTCAACCAAATAAACGAGACAAGCCAAATACACAAGTCAACCAGCTTGCCCTCTGTTCTCACGAACAATCGCATGGTAGGCTAATACCAGTTGATACCAGGAGGGAGGCCCATGAACGATCGCAACTGCCACGGGAGAGACTCCTCCCAGAAGACAGCAGGGCTATGGCCCCAGCTCTTAATCGGAGGAATCGGAATCGGGATGGTGTTGGCCGGGCTCCCGGCCCAGGCGAGCGAGTCGCAGACACCGTGGGAATGTTCAAATTATACCGGCGACGCCCATACTCGCTGCGTGGAGACCTTCGCCGAGTCGCAGCGCGACCAGATCGCCGCACTCCAAGGAAAGCTGCAGGCCCAACAAGAGACCGTCACTCGCTTACAAAATCAGCTCGCGCGTCAGGCATCCACGAGCGCCGAGCTGCAACGTCAACTGGCACAACCACCCACCGTCGTACAGGCAGTCCCTCCCCTCTACACCTATCCCTCTGTGGGACTCAGTTTCTACTTGGGCAACCCCTGGATCTACGGGTTGCCCTTTTCTTACCGCCCCTACGTCTACGGCCCACACTACTTTGGCTCACACCACCGGGGCCACCGTTGGTAGCGACCCTGCCTTCGTCATTCGTGAAACGTGAAGCGTGAAACGTCCGAATCCAGAAACGAACGACGCTTCACGAGATACGCTTCACAGGTTTCTATACATTATTGTCTTGAGCCCGCCCGCGACATCGCATACCCTAGGCGATAACTCCAGGACTTGCGATATCAGGTCCGATGCCGTCATACATTAAAGAAAGGACCATCCATGCGTTTCATAGTCTCCTGTGTAGTAACCCTGCTCTGCCTGGGAACCGCGACCGCGTTCGCGGCGACCCCAGAGCCTACGACCGATGAACAAAAAACACTCTATTCCTTAGGATTAGCCATCAGCCAATCGCTCGGGACCTTCAATCTGAACGAGTCTGAACTTGACCTCGTGAAGTCCGGTATCACCGATGGGGTCCTCAAAAAGGCCACGAAAGCAGACCTCCAAACATTTGGCCCGAAGATTCAACAACTGCAGCAGGCTCGTACCTTGATCGTGGCCGAAGCGGAGAAGAAAGCGGGAGCCGCATTCCTCACGAAAGCCGCGGCAGAATCAGGCGCGAAGAAAACCGAGTCCGGCGCCATCCTCACCACCATCAAGGAAGGGAAAGGCGCGAGCCCGAAAGTCACGGATACGGTGAAGGTGCATTATCATGGAACTCTGACCGATGGAACGGTGTTCGATAGTTCCGTCAAGCGAGGCGAGCCTGCTACGTTCGGACTCAATCAAGTGATCAAGTGTTGGACGGAAGGGGTCCAGCAGATCAAAGTCGGGGGCAAGAGCAAGTTGGTCTGCCCGCCCACCATCGCCTATGGCGACAAAGGCGCACCCCCCTTGATCAAGCCCGGCGCGACATTAGTGTTCGAGGTCGAACTCCTCGAAATCGTCGCCCCCGCCGCCGCCGCCAAGTAATTCACATTGTCGTCTTCACGAGGTCGAGCGGGAGCATGTCCCGCTCGACCTCGAACAAAACCCGCGCCCGCACATTTGTCTTGATCCTCATCGCGACATCGCATAACGTACATGACTTCGGACATTGCGACACATAGGTCCGTCACCGTCACACATACAGAAAGGACCGCTCATGCGTTTTGTTGCCTCCTGTCTGGCGACCGTACTCTGCCTTGGGACCACTGCATCATTTGCGGCAGCCCCTGAGCCCACCACCGATGAACAAAAAACTCTCTATGCGTTGGGGTTAGCCATCAACCAATCGCTCAGCAACTTCAGCTTGAGCGAGCCTGAATTTGAACTCGTGAAATCCGGCATCACCGATGGGTTCCTCAAGCGGCCCCCCAAGGTGGACCTTCAGGCCTTCGGTCTGAAGATTTCAGAACTGCAACAGGCCCGCGCCTTGGTCATCGCAGAAACGGAAAAGAAAGTAGGGGCCGCCTTCCTGACGAAAGCTGCGGCAGAATCCGGCGCCAAGAAAACCGAGTCCGGCGCAATCCTCACGACCCTCAAGGAAGGGAACGGCGCCACTCCGAAAGTCACAGATATGGTGAAGGTGCACTACCAGGGGACCCTGATTGACGGGACCGTGTTCGATAGTTCCGCCAAGCAGGGAGCGGCGGCCATGCTCAGAGTCAATGAAATGAGCAAATGTTGGGTGGAAGGAATACAACAGATCAAAGTCGGCGGCAAGAGCAAGCTGGTCTGCCCGTCGAGTCTCGCCTATCGCGACAAGGGCCTGCCCCCTCTCATCAAGCCCGGCGCGACATTAGTCTTCAACATCGAACTCCTGGAGATCGTCGCCAAGTAGTTCCGCCACTAGCCGTGGCGCATGAAGCGTCGTTCGTGAAACGTGAAACGTCCGAATCCGGAAACGAACGACGCTGGAAGCGTGCGCGTTCTGCGAGCAAGGAAGGATGGTCTGGCTGCTCCCCTCCCATCCTTCGGAGGCCACGCGTCGCGCGAGTACAGAAGATCATCAGC
>Ga0163146_10000291_pt1 | contig 70505 bp, 75 predicted proteins | sample OliLakLV19MP7G1_FD_148648 | JGI IMG/M metagenome (GOLD analysis project Ga0163146, IMG submission 148648) | Freshwater microbial mat bacterial communities from Lake Vanda, McMurdo Dry Valleys, Antarctica - Oligotrophic Lake LV.19.MP7.G1 | ecosystem: Environmental > Aquatic > Freshwater > Lake >... | reverse complement strand
GGTGTTGGTGTGCACCTGCGCACGATCACCCGCGACGGTTGGGTGTGCTCGGCATATCTGCCCGGCACCGCACACGATGGCAGCGAAGGCGAACTGTACGACCTGGCCGACGATCCACTGCAACGCGTGAACCGCTGGGCTGATCCCGCGCTCGCCGAAACACGCAGCGATCTACTCGCCGACCTCTGGGACCATCAACCGGCAATGGCGACACCGCTGCGCGCCGTTGAAGCACCGGTGTAGCTGAGACACCGTGTAGTTAACGACGCGGCTCAGTGTGCGCCCGCCAGTAGCTCATAGGTAGTGCGTTCGGGAAGCAGCTGTTCGTAGTCGCGCCAAGTGTGGGTGAGCCACCAACGCTGCGCCTTCTTCAGCTTCAGCACGCTCGGAAGCAGTTTGCGATCGTGATCGAACATGCGCTGTGCCCGCTCGCGTTGCAAGTTGGTGCCGAGCCGGCTGTTGATCGTGTTGATCGCGGGGTCGACCCAATGATCGAGACCCTCCTTCATCATGTTAGCCACCATGTCGGCGAGTGCTCCCTCAGCCGAGGTGAACCGGCGAATGAGTGACGTGAACTCTTTGCGCAAGTAGCGCCGGATGAAGAGCGGATACTCCTGGAGAAAGGTGTGTGAGTCGTAGCGCAGGTCGTCACGATCATCTGTCAGCGCAAATGGCGAGGTGAAGTCGATCTGCGTTGCCGTGCTGCCGTCCCACAACCAGTTCGCCAACTGGCAGTCGAAACCTAAGGTCCGGGTGCACACGGTCGCGGTGGCATCGACGATCGCGTTCAGCAGTGGATGTGAGTCAGCCGGAGCAGCGGCGCGCAGGACATTGGTGCCCAGTTGTGAAACGTCGGCAATCGGTTGCTGGTGGTACACGACGACGCGTCCATCGCGGCGTTGGTGGATGTGCAGAGTTGTCGGCCAGATTCCAACATTGGCGTTACGTAGAGTGTTGAAGAAGTCGTCGCACACATCCACGTACTGCTGCGCTCGTGCCAGATCGCGAAATGGCGGCACCCGCTTGACCGCCGCAAGCGGTTGTTGTTGTGGCCACGCCAACACAACGCTGATCTCGCCATGACCGAGCAGTTGCAGTTCAGCTGTGCTGCGGTGTCGAATGGCTGTGGCCACCGCTGCCTCGACCTCGCTGAAGTCGATAATGGTCATGCGGTCACCGCCATACCGTTAATCGTGACAGTCACGGGTCCTTGCTCTTCAATACGCACGACAGTTATGTACACCAGACTCTTTGTGAAGGGCTGTGTCAGCTCGGCTGTGTATTGAAGCCCATCGGCGGCGCGCACGGTGACAGTGCCGCCTGAGTCAGGCTGAGAGACGAAGACGAACGTCGCGCCGGGTACGACCACTGTCTCGACGTTCGGCGAGTTGCCGACTGCGAGGGAAGATGACGAGCTGTCGGCGAAGTTCTCGCGACCGGGAACTGTCCACCACCACAGAAACTCCGTGCGTCCGGCGCGCTCGGCAATCTGCGGGCCGGCGCGCCATGACTCGCCGTTTGATGTCTCTCCCGTCGCAAGTGTTGCGAAGTCGCCGACTGTGAAGTCGGGCCGGAGGCCGTACACCATGGCGGTCCATTCTCTATCCGTCGCCTGCCGAACGTGTCGGCTGATACGGCTCAACTCGGCCGCGTCGATCGGCGCTACCAAACTCAGTAGCCGCCCTTCGTCCTCCCACACGACAATCGTTTCGCCAGTGTCGAGGTAGCCGTACGTTCGATCGTAGAACGATGCCTGCGCGTCGATTGCAAGGTACGGCAGGCTCGCCAGCCGATGGTCAGGCGTACCAACCGCGCTGCGCAGCGTCGCGATCTGGCCATCGGCGGTGAGATACCGCACCGTCGAGTCCACGGCGCCGAACAGCAGCGTGTCGAGCGAGTCGGCTTCGAACGTCACGCCCAGATGGAGCGACGCCATGACGTTGGGGTCTTGTTGAAGTGTGCCGTTGACGACACCCACACTGCGCACGATCTGGACGAAGTCGGAATCATTCAGACGAGTGCCGCGAATAGTGATTGACCATTGCTCGTCAGCGGCGACCTCAGCGACCACAGTCTCGCAGCGTGTGTCCCGCGTCACTGCCTCCCCCGGGCAGGCAATCGGCGAGCGCACCAGCTCGATGCCATCGACAACATCGCGGGACGCTCCAAGAATTCCATACGGCTCGTACGAGCGGTGATGTGTCTCGATGATCGCGATCGGTCCGACGGGTGTGCCGTCCGAGTAGACAACGACTTGCTCGGAGTTGCCCGAGCTCGAGACGATGTCGGCCGCGTACGGGGTTAGCGCCGGATCGTCGATCAAGTAGTGCGGAGCGGGTAGTGGGTCGAACTGTGGGCGCACAAGCGTCGTTTCGGGGATAGTTGTGGTTGCCGCAGTGTTTGAATTGCCGTCGTCGCTCAAAGCGGCAGTGGCGGTGATTGCAGCCGCGACTGCAACTAGACCAGCAACCACGACACCGCGTCGCGCGCGGCGTTGGTCGCCTGTCGGGTCGGCGAGTCCGCTGGGCTCGGAGGCCGCGTCCGACCATGCAGCGGAATCATCGGATGAAAATACCTCGATGAACTCGGTGTCGCCGTGTTGGTTTCTCACGGTCGTGGTGACTACACCGCTGCGGCGGGCTCTGGGTGCTTCTTCCAGAACACTCCACGGCGCATCTGCGGTTTTGGTTCGCTCGGCGGTGGTGTCACGGCCCCAAAAGGTTGCGGTGACCAGCCGGGAATGAACGGTGCCGGGGTTGTCATCTGTCCTCCGTTTACGTCGGTTACCGCTGGCCGAACCAACGCTGACTCTATGTCAACCGCCGGTTGCCAACCTCCGGCAGATCTGCCTACCTACTGGTCGGTAGGCAGACTAGAGTGGCCGCAATGGAAACTCTCCTTGCTCCGCGACCGGCTGGCGAATCGCTGAACGACGTCCGAGCCGCGATCCCTGAATCCTGCTACCGGCGCTCAAAGCCGCGAGCCATCATCGCTCTGGCCCAGGCCGCGTTGCTGTACGCGATTCCGCTAGTCGGGCTCGCGCTCACCAACAGTTGGTGGCAGCTGCTCATCTTGTGGCCGCTCGCGGGACTCGCCGTGGCCGGGCTATTTGTGCTGGGCCACGATGCCTCGCACGGCGCGCTCTTCGAGTCACGTCGCGTCAATCGAGCTGTCGCCCGGTTGGCGATGGCGCCGAGTGGGCATGTCGAAGCCGCGTGGGATCTAGGCCACAACCGAATCCACCACGGCTACACCACTCGCCAGGGTTTTGACTTCGTATGGCACCCGTCGACTGTCGATGAATACAACGCGTCCGGCTTCTTCGGGCGCCTCCGCCACCGGTTGGAGTGGTCGTGGCTGGGTGCCGGCGCCTACTTCTTGCGCGTCGTGTGGTGGGACAAGATGTGGCGTTTCACGGCTCCCGGCAAGCGTCACGGTGCAATCGTTCGCGACAAGATCGCGCTCGGTTCGGTGATGGCCCTCGCGATCGCGGGTTCCGTCGTTTACGGAGCTCTTGATGGTGGGGTACTCGCTGCCATCTGGATGCCGATCAAGTTGTTTGTCATTCCGTTCCTGTTGTTCGTGCAAACCATCGGCTGGGCGGTCTATATGCATCACATCGCCCCCGATATTCGTTGGTGGCCGCGCAAGGAATGGACGCAGTTCAAGGGCCAAATGGAATCGACCACCGTGCTGCATCTGCCGCGCATCGTCAATCGACTGTGGTTCCACAACATCTTCGTTCACGTCCCACACCACGTCGACACGCGCATTCCGTTTCACCAACTTCCCGCGGCCACCGCAGCGATCGAGGCTGCTTACCCGCGGACGGTCCGAACCTCGCGGTTGTCGCTGCGCGAATATCTCAAGATCACGCGTGCCTGCAAGCTGTACGACTTCGAGGCAGGCCGCTGGCTGAGCTATGCCTCGGCGCGGCCAATCGCGCCAGTCTCAGCTAGTTAGGTGCTACCGGCTACAGCGCGGTGAGCGATTCGGCTGGCAGGTCGAACCAGCGCAGGTTCTCGAACGCCGCCGACAGCGTGTCGGTATGTCGTTCGTTGTCGGTCCAGGGCGGCGCGGCGGCGAATCGCTCGCGTGCGTAAGTGAGGTACCCGGCAAGCGCGGACTCCGGCGCGCGAACGCGATCGACCGGTGGGCGCAACATATCGCCGGTGGCCGCGTCGTAGGAGAGTTGCGAAAGTCGCAGCGGCGGTTCGACCGTCCCTGAGCGATGGCGCCAGACCCCGGTGGCAGCATTGAAGCGATACTCGGGCAGCAACTTCCAGCCATGCTCGGCCACAAGGTCGACGGCGTCGACGAGATAGTTGAAGACTGTCTCGGAGATGAAGTAGTTGAAGCTGACACGCGTCCACCCCGGCTTGATTCCTTCGCAGCCCTCGGTGATCTCGTGCTCGAATTCGTGTGATCGCTCGATATCGATTCCGAGCAGCCGGTGACCATACGGACCGGCGCACGAACATCCGCCACGCGACTGAATTCCGAACAGGTCGCTGAGTAACGCCACCACAAAGTTGTGGTGCAGGTAGCGACTGCCCGGACGCCTGACAACGAACGACAGAATCGACAATCGATCGGAGTCGGTGTTGCCGAGAATCTGCATTGCCGGATTCGTTGACCATGCAGCAACCGCGCGGTGCCAATACGACTCTTCGCGCTCTTTGATCGTTGCTACGCCGACAGCCTGCTTCAGCTGAAAGACGAGACCAGCGCGGATCGACTCGACGATGGCGGGAGTGCCGCCCTCCTCGCGATGAACGGGGTCGTCGAGGAAGCGATGCTCGGTCGGATTTACATACGCGACAGTTCCGCCGCCGACCACATCTGGCACGCGATTGCGTAACAGTTCCTTACGCACGATCAGGACACCGGGGGTTCCCGGGCCTCCGACAAACTTGTGCGGGCTGAGGAAGACGGCGTCCTTATATGCCAGCGGATGCTCGGGGCACTGCGGATACATCTCAATGTCGACGTATGGGCCGGCGGCGGCGAAGTCCCACAACGATATGGCGCCGTGCGTGTGCAACATGTCGGCGATGGCACAGGTGTTCGACACGATGCCCGTCACGTTCGACGCGGCGGAGAACGAACCGATCTTGACCGCGCGGTCGGCGTGGGCGACGAGTTGGCGCTCGAGTTCGGCGAGGTCGATGTGGCCGTCGCAGTCTTCGGCGATCGTGATGACATCGGCGATTGATTCGCGCCATGGCAACTCGTTGGAGTGATGCTCGAACGGGCCGACGAAGACAATCGGCCGCTCGTTCGGCGGAATGTGCTGCGACAGTCCGTAGCGGTCGTCAAGATCGGCGGGTATTCGCAGGTTCATGATGCCGATCAACTTGTCGATCGCGCCGGTGGCGCCTGATCCGCAGAAAATCACACACGTCTTGTCATCACCGCCAACAGAGTCGTGGATAATCTGCCGGGCGTCTTCTCGGAGCCGGGTGGTCTGCAATCCGGTGCCCGACGACTCGGTGTGCGTGTTGGCGTAGCGCGGCAGCACTTCGTCACGAATGTAATCCTCAATGAACGTCAACGCTCGCCCCGACGCGGTGTAATCCGCGTATGTGATGCGCCGCGGCCCGTATGGGCCGTCCATTACCTGGTCGTCGCCGATGACTGACTCGCGAATTCGGCGTAGCAGCGGAGACTCGGCGTTGTCGACCACGGTAGATCAACCTATCCCGCAGGCTGTTGAACATCGCGAGCGAGTTCGCGCGCAACTGCGTGTCGCCTTAGGTGAGGCAGTTGGTCAGGAATTGCATGAGCGGTGCAGTCATCACTCGGTCACTGGGAGCACCGATGTGGGAGTTGACTTCGCCGTGAGTCGGCGAACGCGCGTCGATCGTGACTGCCGTGATGCCCGCCGCGGCGAGCGTCGCCAGAAACGCTGTTTCGATCTGTCGCCGACGAGGGGTACCTCGAACAACGCCGATCATCGGCGGGATTCCGATACCGGGTTCGATCAGCAATGTCGCCGACGTCTCGCTGACGTAGTTCGTGTTGTTGCCGAGCGCATTGCTCCACTGTGCGCGCTCACCGTCGGGATCAATAGATCCAGCTTCCGCCTTGTCAAAACCCTCGGTGTCGAGCGGACCAGCGCACCGGATTGCCGTTAGCCCTAGGCCGACACCTTCGAGGTACCTCGGATTCGTCACGACGTTGGAGACGATGTCGGCACCGGCGGAATGACCAAGAAGTGCGATCCGAGTTGGGTCGCCTCCATACGACGCGATTTCGCCGTGGACCCTGCCAACAGGAGAATTCTCGACCCGAACCTCTGCGACATATCTGCAGCATCGCCTAGAGATGTGAGCGGTGCGTGAGTTCCCGCAACTTCGGCTCAAGAGCGAACCACGGGTGGCCGCGATGGGTTTCGAGCGCGGCCTCTGAGCGCCAGCCGCTGATGAGCAAGATGCGGCACGCGTGCATCGTGCGGAACCAGCCGAGTCGTTCGCTATCGATGCCGTGCGGGCTCAGCGCGCGATACGTCTTCAGGAATCGGTCAGCCATCTTCCGCGCCGCTGCATGAAGGATCGGCCGCAGCGACTTCGGCGCCGGAATCGGCGGATTGGATACCAGCAGATGTGTGAACGCGAGATCGAACTCGGGTTGCGCGATTTGTCCGTTGGTCCAGTCGAGCACTACGTATCGGTCGCCTGTCGTCCCTGCGGTAAGGGTGAGAACATTGAACGGGTGTAGGTCGCCATGGCACAACCCGAGTTGCTTGGGCGCTGGCCTGGTTGCGGCTAGCCGCTCGATGCATTGTCCGAGTTGCGATTCGCCAAGGTCGCTGAACGCCCGAATTCTTGGCGTCGTATAGCCCTGGTCGGCAATGCAGGCTTGAAATGTGGTTTCCCATGCTGCGAGCGGAGCATCGGGCGGGAGCCGCCACTGACCGGCGTTGGCGCACCATCGAGCTCGACGTGAGGGGCACCGTGGCGGCGGAGCTGGATCATCGCGGCTGCCACCTCGTTGGCAATCACGTTTGGGACCGTCATGATCTGAACCGTAACGGCGTCTTCGGTCGTGACCGCAGCCCAAGAACTAGCGTGAACACGTGGCAGCGCCAACGGTTCCCGAGCCGATGTTCGGTTGTTGGAGGCGGCCGTGGATCAAATACGCCGATGGCTCTCTCGACGACACCACAACGGTGGTGTGGTTGCAGACCGAGTCGCTGATGGTAGATGTCCGCATCAACGTCGGCACTAACGAACTTTCGTCGCGTTCGGGTTTACCCGACTGCACTCTCGATGAACTACGCGCACTCGCTGCCAACGACGCGAGTAGTGGCTTCACGGAATGCGGTCCCGCTGTCGTAGGCGGGGACGGACTGCGCTGCGCAACCGCTTCGTGGAACACGAGCGGTCTTGGCATCAATTTCCAGCCCGTCTCCGCGTTTCCTGAACCGGGACTCATGACGTGGAACGACGATGCGACCGTCATGATCGAGCGAGCCCCGAGTGGTGCCTACGTCGAGGAATGGCAACTGGTTCCAGCCAGCCGTGACGTGTTGTCGGTGACGCACGACGAATTTTCCGCCACTTTCCGCGCCGGCCCCGTTGCGGTGTTCGTCCGTGATCGCGCCATTCCGGTCGCGCGCAAGGCGCCCCTGCTCGACCTAATCGACGAGTTTGCGACGGACCGTACAGTGGTTGAGGCGCTACTCGACTGCGAGTTCAGTGTTGCCGAATTGACTGGTAGCGGATGGACGATCACGGCATCGACACTTCCGTGGAGGCGAGGTGAGTTACTTGATGTCAAGTAACGCTGAGTCCATTTGGTCCGCTCTCGCCGAGCACGCTCTGCTTCCCTTCGAGGAGGCGCGCATGCTCCCATCGGCGGCGTACACATCGGCCGAAGTTCTCGGTCGAGAGCACGATCGCATCTTCGCTCGCGAGTGGATCTGTGTTGCGCGTACGGCTGATCTGCCAGCGAACGGTGACTATCTGACCGTGTCGATTCCTGCCGCCGGTGGGGGACAGCGATCGGTCATCGTGGTGCGCGACAACGACGGAGTGATCTCAGCGTTCGACAACGTGTGTGCCCACCGTGGCTCACAGTTGTTGCGCGGCTGTGGCAACGAGTCGCGCATCACCTGTCCGTACCACGCGTGGGTGTACCGACTCGATGGTCAGCTCATCGGCGCGCCGTACATGAATCGCACAGTCGACGTCAGCGGCAAACCGTTTGATGCGGGTGATTTTCGACTTGCGCGGATACGGCTGGAGGTTTGGGAGGGATTCGTCTTCGTCACACAGAATCCCGACGCTGCCGACGTCGCTGCTCAACTTGCTGGCCTCGCAGACGTGGTGGCTCGCTATCAGATGGCCGGGTACGTGCCGGTGCATCAGCAGGTTGATGTTTGGGATACCAATTGGAAGTTGCTGTACGAGAACTTCATGGACGCGTATCACGTGTTCAAGGTGCACAAAGACAGTTTTGGGAAGGATGGCGACAGCACCCCTGACACAACGATGCACTCGGGCAGCGATTGCTTCGCTCATCACGTAGTTGTTCACGGCGACGATGCAACGTCCGGTGTGGCCCATCGCGACAACACATCATTGACCGGCGATTGGCGGCGTACCGTCGTGCTCGGGGCAGCCTTCCCAACCCACCTCATGCAACTACAACCGGATTGGTTGTGGTATCTGCAACTGAGTCCGCTCGGTGTCGATCGCGTTCGCATTCGCTGGGATGTCTCAGTCGCACCGGAGGTGCTCGCCGACCAAGCCGACCCGCCGGCTTATGTCGCTGAATTGTTGGATCTGCTGCACACCGTCAACGCCGAGGATCGACCGATAGTTGAGGGTGTGTTCCAGTCGGTGCACCCAAAGATGGCACGCGGACCGTTCTCGTATCTCGAACGCAACGTGTACGACTTTGACCGCTTCATCGCCAAGTCCCTTACGAGCCGTTGGTAGCGTTCGCTCGTGCCAGCTACCGAGGAATCTTCGAACTTCGAGGGTGGCCTCTATGTTCCGGTTCAGACGATGAGCTCAGCGTCGGAGACTCACCAAGCGCCAACCCACCGGCCCGCTCCGACGTGGGCCGAAGTGCCGTGGCGAACGATTCTCGCGACCGTTGGCGTCGTCACCATTACCTACATCCTGCTGGTCGTCGCGTTAGCGGTGACGCGGATCATCACGTGGGTAGTGATAGCGGGCTTCTTTGCGTTCGTTCTTGCGCCACTAGTTAGCCGAGTGCAAGCAAAGGTGCGCGGTCGCCGCGCACTCGCAACATCGATCGTCGTCTTCTCAGCGCTTGCTGGCCTGGCGGGCTTGACGTTGCTCTTCGTAATGCCGGTCAGGACACAGCTTGTCGACATCATCACCGACCTGCCCGGTGCAGTCGAGGACGCCGCACAGGGCCGAGGACCAATCGGCAACCTCGTGAAGCGTCTGCACATCGAGTCATGGGTGCAACACAACGAGAACGCACTGACGCGAGCCGCCACTCGGCTCAGCGAGTCTCCGTTTGAAGCGGCCCAAACAGTCTTCGAATTCGTGTTCGGATTCCTCACGATCACTGTGCTCACCTTCTTGTTTCTCAGCCAATCGAAGGCGATCGGTCGTGCGACTCTGAACCTCGTTCCCCAGCGTCGTCGCGCATCGGCACAGCGGATCGCGGCCGGCGCGGTTACGGCGGTCAGTGGATATGTCATCGGAAACCTTTTGATCAGTCTCATCGCTGGATCTGTCGCATTCGTGTTCCTCGTCGCGCTCGGGGTGTCAAGCCCAGTAGTGCTCGCAATCTGGGTCGCGTTCGCTGACCTGATTCCGTTAGTGGGCGCAATCATCGGTGCCGCCGCGTGCGTGATAGCCGCATACCTGCACTCGCCGACGGCAGGACTCCTTGCGCTGATCTTTTTCGTCGTCTATCAACAGATCGAGAACAGTGTGCTCTACCAGTGGATCATGTCGCGCCGCGTGAACGTCAACCCCGTTGGCATTCTGCTCAGCGTTCTGCTTGCAGTGGAACTCTTCGGCTTTCTTGGCGCGTTGCTGGCAGTCCCGGTCTCAGGCGCAGTGCAATCAATAGTCGTAGCCGTTCGTCAGGAACACAGCCGAGACCATCTCGTGTTGCCTGAGCCGACGGAAGCGACCAACTGAGCCGATCGCGTCATGTCTCGCAACGACATGCTGTCGGGTTACCTGCAGCGGCTACGACTGTCTGCTGAGCCTCCGTCCGCAGCGGCCCTCTTTCGATTGCATCGCGCGCATGTGGATCGAGTGCCGTACGAAACGACGTGGATTCACCTCGGCGAATCGTGGAGTGTCGACGTTGAAGCTGCGCTGGAACGGATCGTCCAGCATGGGCGCGGCGGATACTGCTTTCATCTGAACGGGTCGTTTGCGCAACTGCTGACACAACTGGGCTACGACGTTTCGCTGCATGTTGGGGGAGTGCATCGCGGCGAGCCCGCTACTGGCGACATGACCAACCATCTTGTGTTGCTCGTCGACGGGTTGCCGACCGACGACAATCCGACCGGCAGGTGGTACGTGGACGCTGGCCTCGGTGACGCACTGCGCGAACCGCTGCCTTTGATCGCTGGCACCTATCGGCAACAGCCGCTGCAGTTCGTCCTTGCCGAAACTCCCGGCGGCGTAGGCGACTGGCATCTCGCGCACGATCCGCTGGGCTCGTTTGCCGGCATGAGCTTTCAGCTGCGCGAGGCGTCACTTGCCGACTTTGCGTCGCGGCACCAGCATCTGTCGACGTCGGCCGAATCTGGTTTTGTGCGCACCGTCAGCGTTCAGCGTCGGCAGTCGAACAAGGTTGCGGCGGTTCGCGCGCTCACGCACACGGTTCGCACCGATAGTGGAGTTGCGACGCGAGTCGTTCGGGATCGAAGCGAGTGGTTTGCGCTCCTCGCCGACGACTTCTTACTGAATCTCAGCGGTGTCGATCGGTCGGCACTCGATCGCTTGTGGGACAGCGCGAACGCGGCCCATCAGGCCTTCAGCGAGCGCTTGCCACAGAGCTGAAGCGCAATCAATCGTTGTCGAGCTTGTCGATCACTTTGTGAGCGGCATCGGCCAGCTTGCCCTTGACGCCGCCATCTTCCGCGATTTCCTCGAGGCGCGCATCAACGAGTCCGAGGCGGGCTCGTTCTGCTTCAACCACAGAAATCTTGCCGTCGCCGTCGAGGTCGTACGTCTCGAGTTCGATGTCCTCTGCCGAATCTGCGGCAGTGGACTTGGCCTTCGGATCCGTCGATTCGTCTGACATGTATCCATTATGCCCGTGAATGACTGCGAGCGCGCTCGGTCAGCTGCGATGGAACCGCATGATCCAATTGATCTCCCACGTCGAGCCGTTGTCGGGTGAGAACGCCTGGTCCCAGTGCGGCTCAGTCGTGCTCGTGTCGTGCCAACGGAAGCGAACGAAGTGAGATCGCGCGGTAGCTGCCGCTCGGAATGTTGACGACGCCGTCGTCGATGTTGCCAAGTCCGCCAAGGATTGGGTAGGCGACGGAAGTTCCATCGAACTCCTCCCACTCGTCGCAGCCGACGAGCCGCGCGGTTAGTCGTCGGTGCTCGACCCTCCAAGTCCCGAACAGAAAGTCGAAGTCGTGCGAAGTTGAAAGAGTTGCGGGTTGAGAGTCCATGCCCAGGAGTCCGACGTACTGGTCCGCGAGCGACAAAGATTGCCTGCGTGCCACGAAATCCGGAACAACAGCTGTTGCTTGGCGAGTTGGCCTGCCTCGGCATTCTCTACCCGAAGCCGACTCATGGGTTCGCCATCGCGGCACGGTTAAAGCCTGCGGGCGACGTCGGTCGGGTGTGGTCACTCTCGCGGGCGCTGACGTACCGATGTCTCGATCAACTTGCTGCGCGCGGCTTTGTCGAACATGTCGGACAAGAGCCAGGCATTGCCGGCGGTAACCGAACGATCCTGTCTCCGACTCGCGCCGGTCGCGCGCAGTTGCGCAAGTGGTTGGCTACCCCCGTCGTCCACCTTCGAGATTTCCGCAGCGAGTTGCTGTTGAAGCTGATTCTCAGCGACATCTGTGAGCTCGAAATCGAGTCGATGCTGCAACAGCAGCGCGTGGTCATCTCTCGGCTGGCCGACGCAATAACAGCGCAGGTCGCTGCCGACCCGGGTGACGTGGTTGCGTTGTGGCGCAGTGAGTTCTCGCTCGCTTCGCTGCGTTTTCTTGATCGCTTAGTCGACAACGACTGAGCGATTGTGGCTTTGACAGCGATGTGGGTTGAGGCGCGATCGCGCTGGGTATGCCTGTCCGAGATGTCTCATCGAGGAGGTTTGGATCGGCGCTGGCGGATCGCGTGCGTCGTGTCTGCCGCTTGGCTACTTCCGGCTGTCACAGCTGGATGTTGGTCATCCACGTCATCCACGTCACTCAAGTCGGCCACAAACGTCGTTCTCGTTGGCGACTCGTTGGCCACAGAGGCCGCGCCGTTTCTCACCGGACTAGTGCAGTCCCGCACTCTGGTGCCGAATGTGTTTCCGGGAACTGCACCGTGTGACTGGCTGGACAAGGATCTCAAGATCACCTCCGACAGCGTGGTGGTCGTTTCCTTCATTGGGAACTCCACTACTGCATGTATGGCCGATGGTGCCGGTGGATTCCTGGCGGGCCAGGCCGTCGTCGAGAAATACGAAACTGATGTCGCGACGCTCATTGAACAGGCGCGAGCGGTAGGCGCGCCCGTCTTGCTCGTGGGACAGCCTGTTCGATCCGACCCTGGCCCAACGCAGGACATCGCTGCTGGCCTCGATTCCGTGTACAACGAGTTCGCGAAGGCCGACGACGTTCAAATCGTCGACGCTGGCGCGGCGGTGGAAAACCCGGACGGGACCTTTGCACACGAGTTGCCATGTCTGGACAACGAGATGGCGTGCGATGTATCCGGTAACAACGTCGTTCGCAGCGACGACGGAGTTCACTTCTGTCCGGGTAGTCCGCCCGACGGACCGTGCCCGACGTACGCGTCGGGCGCATTCAGGTTTGCAAAGGCTATTGCCGACGCGATTATCACCTCGTAAGCGCGGCGAGGTCGCGTTCGGCAAAGTGATTGTGCTCCCATTGCTCGGAGAGGACGATCGACACGCATTCCTGCAATGGGAAGTCCGTCATCTGCGGCCAACCTGGTTCTGTGCGTGTGACCCTTGACGCGAACTGCTCGTCGGTCAAGGATTCGATGACCTTGCTCATTGTCGCTTCCCGGTCTCGTCGAACAGCGAGCACCTCGGTGAGGGTTGGTCGCGCGTCGCGATCCCAAGGGATGCCGTCCCAGCCAGGTGCCTCGTCCCACGGAAGATCGAGTGCGTGCCACGGGGAAGGGTTCCCGACAATCATGCGATCGATCCATGCCGCGCTGGCGAAGTTGAGGTGGCGCAGTGTTTGGATGAACGACCACTCGCCATTCACTCTGGCATGCAATGTTTCCGCGGGCAGGCCGCTGGCCTTTGCAATGGTTTCGTCCCAGAGCCGCCGGACTATCGCCCATCCCTCTTTCGCCTCAGCGACGGTCTTGGGATGCACTTTCACCCGGTCCGGATACAACCGATTTAGCTCATGTTCGACGAGCGGTGCGATGTCGATCCCATTAACGATGACATTCTGGAGCCCGCCAGAGATCTCGACATCCACAAACTCGACGCCGATCATGCGCGTGCCCCGGAATAGGGCACCTCGAATGTCGACACTGCTGAAGTCGACTCGTCGCATCGTTGCGTCGTTGAAATGGACCTGGCGGAAGATGGCGTTGCGCAAACTCGTGCGTTCGAAGTGGCTGCCCTCGAGATCCTGTTCGACAAACTCGCTCATGGCATCAGCGTAGAACCTGCTGCTGTCGGTAAGCAGTTTGTGACGGTCTCGAGCGGCGCAAACTCGGAACCGGCCTCGGATCGATAGTTGATGCGTACTCGCCGCGCACTTGCGCATGCTTGAACGAGGGTCGCCGTCGTCGCTGGATCGGGTCGCACAGCTCCACGATCCGGGACTGTGGCAGTTGTGCGACGCACGGCGTCGGCCTGGTTGGCCACTGGTTCCGGGAGTGCCCGCATAAGCTTGCCGAGCGCGCTGCCGACGAGGTTGGTGGGATCGCTGGCGTTGTGATGTCCATCGAGCGCGGCTATCACGAGCGCGAGCGCCTCGCTGGCGCTGAACATCAGGGGCGGGAGTCGCAGCCCGCGGCCTAGGCGATATCCGCCGTAGGGTCCGCGGACGGATTCGATTTGGATCCCCGCCTCACGCAGGATTCCGATGTAGCGCCTGACGGCACGTTCGGAAACTCCGACTTTGGTCGCGAGGCGGTCAGCGGTGACCCCCGGACCGTTCTGCAATAATTCAAGGACGAGCAGCACCCGCGCCGTCGGACTTGCGTCGTTCACAACAAATCTCCTTACCGGAAGGAGAACGTCCGGAACCGAGCGCACCTTTCCACACATGACGACTCTCAACACGACCATTCACGAAGCATCGATGACCGCTGGCGAAGTCGAGATACTGGTTTTCGCGCTCGATCGTTCGCGTGCAACGTTCGCCTGGAAGATCAGCGCGTTGAGCGCTGTCGACCTCCGGCGCCCATTTCCGCCGTCCACGATGACGTGGTCTCATCAGGCATGTCGCATTGTGCGAAGACGGCGCCGTCCTGAGGGATGTGGTCATACCGGATTGACCAGTTGTTGCTGGTGTACTACTTTAATCGTTGATGGCACACGAAAGACACCGAGTTGCGCTCGTCACTGGCGGTGCCGTCGGGATCGGGCGTGCGATTTGTTTGCGACGTGCGGCCGAAGGCGTAGCTGTGGCGATCGGGTTCCACAGCCACCCGGCCGACGAGACGGTCGCCGACATGGCTCTCAGTGGCGTCGCTATTGCGGTGCAGATAGACGTCACCGATGACGAGAACGTTGCGGAGGTAGTTGGCGACGTCGTCGAGCGATTCGGTGGACTCGACATCCTGGTGAACAACGCTGGCGGACTAGTCGCGCGTGTCCCGATCGCGGAGATGCCCAACTCTCATTGGAACGAAGTGATCGCGCTCAACCTCACCAGCGCCTTTGTATGCACTCGTGCGGTGATCCCGCACTTTGAGCGCGGAGGAAGGATCATCAACATCAGTTCCCTCGCCGCGCAGAACGGTGGGGGACAGGGGGCGTCTGCGTATGCCGCGTCGAAGGCCGGACTTATCGGGCTGACGCGCGCAGCAGCGAAAGAATTGGGCGGTCGCGGCGTAACCGTGAATGCAATCTCGCCTGGTTTCATCGCCGACACTCCGTTCCACGAGACGTTCTCGACAAGCGAGGCACAGCGAGCGATGGTTGACCAGGCGGCAGTGGGCCGTGCGGGCGAACCCCGCGACGTCGCTGCCGTCGTCGCATATCTAGCGTCGCCAGAGGCGGGCTTCGTGACCGGTGCTGTCATCGATCTCAACGGCGGTAGTTACTTCACGTGAGCGACGACGTCGACACTCAGGTGGAGGTCGTTGTTGCGGCTGGAGCGGAACTCGGTGAGGGGCCGTTCTGGGACGTTCGATCGAATCGCATTGTGTGGGTCGACATCAAGGGTAAAGCAATCCATCAAACTGATCCCCACACCGGGCAGACCGAGTCGATCGAGGTGCCACTTCATGTTGGCGCGGTCGCTCCCCGCGCGCTTGGTGGCTTCGTCGCTGCGCTGCAGGACGGATTCTGGGTAATCGGTGATGGTCCATTGCGAAGGGTCGCCGAAGTTGCCGACGTCGACCTTCGCTTTAACGATGGCAAGTGCGATCCAGGCGGGCGATTCTGGGCTGGCACGATGGCCTACAACAAGTCGGCTGGTGCGGCTGCTCTTTACTGTCTCGACACCGATGGCACAGTGACCCGGGTGTTGGATGGCGTGACGATTTCCAACGGCCTTGCCTGGAGTCGCAACGGCGACACGATGTTCTATATCGACTCACCGACGCAACGAATCGACTCATTCACATTCACGTTGTCGAGCGGCGCGATCGGTGAACGCCGAACTGTGACGGACATTCCCGAACAGGTCGGATCGCCCGACGGAATGACTATCGACGCCGAAGGAGGACTGTGGGTCGCGTTGTGGGGCGGCGGCGCTGTGCACCGATATGTTGATGGCCGCCTCGATCGCGTCGTGACACTTCCGGTCAGTCAGCCGACAAGCTGCGCGTTCGGTGGTCCGGATCTCAATGAGCTGTACGTAACCTCCGCGTGGAACGGTCTGAGTAAGTCGCAACGCCGCGGGCAGCCGCTTGCCGGTGCGTTGTTCCGCATCCGTCCCGGCGTCAGCGGAGTGCCTCCGTTCGTCTACGGGCAAATGTGGAGACGGCAACCCGAACGACTATGAGTCGGGAGCGCCGAGCGGAATGGTGCGTAGAAACTCTTCAAGTCCCTTGCCAGAGTCGATCAACCGAAGTGACGCGGCGGCAGTTGTATCGAGGCTGCGGTCGTAGTCGTCGCCATACGTCGACGCGGCGACGCTCAGGTGTGAGCGAATTGCCGCCCTTGCCGCCGCCGAATCGCTGTTCCGAATCGCTTCGAAAACAAGCCGGTGGTACGGGTGGCTCTGGCGGATGATGTTCTCGTCGCTCGCGCTGCGAACCATGAGTTCGACGGTCAGTCCCTGAATCGAGGCGAACATGGTGTCAATCACAGGATTGTGCGCGGCCGCGACCACGGCTATGTGAAATGACAAATCGTTGCGAACGCGCTCGAGTGGTGTCTTGCTTCGCTCCAATCGATCTAGCGCTGCTTCGATGCCGGCTAGGTCGTCGGCATCGGCGTGTTCGGTTGCGAGAGCCGCCGCCTCCATCTCGAGCATCAACCGCGCTTCGGACAACTGACGCGCCGTCGTGCCGCGACGGCGATACTCGAGGTCGAGCGGCGGAAATCGGCGCGAACCGCTGTCGCTGCGCACGAACGCGCCGCGGCTTGGTTCGATGTCGATCAGGCCTCGTTCGACGAGCGAGCGAAGGGCTTCACGCACGATCGGCCTGCTGACGCCGTACTCCAATGCCAACTGCCGTTCGGATGGGAGCCGGCTGTCGGGAGCCAGGTCGCCGGACAGCACCCGGTCCGCTAATGCTGCCGCGACCGCGTCACCTGATCTCACGGTGATGCGCATGGCCCGAGTTTACTTGCAAAGCAGCGCCGCGTAGAGAGCATCGCGACGCTCGCGAGCGGCGCGGTAGAGAGTCAAGCGCTTGGCGTCGCTGCAGACTTTGTGGCCTGGCGGCGCAGCGACTAGGCGCACGTCGGCGAGCTCACCGTGACTCTGAAGCGCAAGCAGCGCGGCACCGCGCAGCGATGCCTCCAGGGAGCGCGTGACCGTGAGATCGCGTCCGATCGTATCGGCGATCACCTGGGTCAGCAGCGGCGACCGAGTGAGCGCCCCACCCGACGCGGTGATCGTCGGACTGCCGCCCAACACGCTGGAAAGCTCGTCATCGACCGCTGCAAAGCTGAAGGCGATGGACTCAACGATCGCTCGGTAAATCGACGCCGCATCAGTATCTGGAGCGAGACCGACGATCGTGCCGCGAGCGTTGTCGTGATACCCCAATCCTCTTTCACCAAAGACGAACGGCAGCACCGTCAGTCCATGCGCGTCCGCTTGTATCGCGCCAGCCCCTCTTTCTAGCGATGCCGACGAGCGGCCGAGTTGGCGGCTCACCCACGCGAGTAAGCCACCAGCTTCGCTGAGCTGACCTCCCACCACCGCGCCAGGACCTAGCCGATACGCGAACAGTCCACTTGGAATCGCGGGTGCCGGATCGGCGACGAGCACTCTCATCGCCCCCGACGTACCGACCATCAAAGCCGCCATACCAGGACCGCTCGTTGACAGCCCGACGTTGTTGCACGCGCCGTCGCCCCACGGTGCAAACCATGTGATGTGAGCCAACGATGGCCAACGCGCCGCGGCCTTGCCCTTCAGGCGGCCGATTGCTTCGTGGTCGTCGACCAGCAGCGGAAGATCGGTCGACTCAAGTGCCAGGTAATCAAAAAGTTCCTTCGACCAAGCACCCTGACTGCGATCGAACAACCCAGTCCCTGACGCCATCGAACGACTCACCACCGCTCGGCCAGTCAGGCTCGCCGCGAGAAGTTCGGGGAAGCCCGCCCAACAACTGACCTTCGGATACTCCGCGCGCAGCTTGAGGATTCGCGCTGGCCAGTAGCTGGCGTGAATTGGCGCGCCGGTGCATGCGTGTGTATGCGCCGCGTCGATGCGCTCTCGCAAGTTGGCTGCTTCGCCAGCACTGGTGGTGTCGGCCCACGACAACACCGGCGTGATCGGCTGACTCGCGCCGTTCAGCCCAGCGATGCTGTGGAAGAAACACGAGATGCCGCCAGCAACCACTTCGTCGGCCAGCGCACCGATCTTGCTGACGAAGCCATCGAACGCTTGGCCAAAAAGATCTATGAGTGCCTCGTGATGAAGGCGGACGGAACCATCTGCATGGACATCCCATCCGTATAGAAGCTGAATAGTGGTGCCGCGCAAAGTCCGTGCGTTGCGGTCATGCAACGCGATGCGAATGGACGACGAACCGATGTCGATGGCCATGACCAGCGGCCGCTCAGCGCGGCTTGGACTGATGGTCGCTGACTCGACATTCACGGGTTCTCCTACTCGTGTCCTTGACTTGGTGTGCTGCAAGGTGAGAATATATACCGCAACTGGTCTTACCGGCCATACCAACCAATTGGGGGAGAAGATTGAAATGCTGAAAAAGAGAGTGATCGCCATGGGGGCCATCGCTGCCCTCCTGCTTGCTGCTTGCGGAGACGATGATGAGGCGAGTTCAGACTCGACTATCGCTGGCACCGATGCGCCCGACGACACCACCGCCGACACCACCGCCGACACCACCGCCGACACCACCGGTGACGACGGCTGCTTGGTCGGAGTGTCCTGGTTCACGTTCCAGGAAGAGCGCTACGGACTCCGCGACGAGCCCGGCATCAAGGCCGCGATCGAAGCTGGCGGCGGCGAGTACATCGGCAACGACGGCCAGAACTCAGCCGAGACTCAGGCCGCGAACGTCGAGACCTTGATCAACGCTGGTGTCGATGTCTTGGTGATCGATGCGTTCGACTCGGAGGCCATCAAGCCTTCGGTCGCCGCAGCGCAAGCAGCCGGAATTCCGGTGCTCGCCTACGACCGACTGATCGAGGACGAGAGCGTCCTCTACCTCACCCACGACAACGTCGAAGTCGGGCGCATGATCGCTCGCCAGATCATCTCGGAAGTCCCGGAGGGCAACTACGCCCTCATCAAGGGCGACCAGGCAAACCCGAACTCGCTGTTCCTCGAGGGCGGATTCCACGAGATCATCGACCCGCTCATTGACAGTGGAGCGATCACGGTCGTCGGCGATGAATACACCGACAGCTGGGCACCAGAAACTGCGCAGACGAACATGGAGCAGATCCTGACGGCGAACAACAATGCCGTTGACGCTGTGTTGTCGGAGAACGACGGCATGGCCGGTGGTGTGATCGCGGCGCTCGCGCTCCAAGGCTTGGACGGAACCGTCCGCGTTGGTGGCCAGGACGGCGATCTCGCTGCTCTGAACCGGGTGGCGCTTGGCACACAGAGTGTCAGCGTGTGGAAGGACGCAACCGAGCTCGGAACTGTTGCAGGCGAGGCTGCGCTGCAGCTCTGCGCGAATCCCGACCCGACCACAGTCGACGGCACGACCTCTTTCGAAACACCAGAGGGCAACACCGTGACGGCAATTCTGCTGGCGCCGATCCCGATCACCAAGGACAACCTTGACGTGGTTCTCGACGCCAACTGGATTGACGAGGCAACGCTGTGCCAAGACGTCCCCGCAGGCTCAGTGGCCGGCTGCCCGTAACGGGTACGCACACTTCCAAGTACTAGTGGTGGCCCCGCGTACGATGTGAATCGCGTACGCGGGGCTGCTGCGTGCGTCTTGACCCTCTCATCAACTCATCAACGTTTGGATCTCGGATGACCGATACAGCGTCGAACGAAGAAGTGAGCGGCACCACTCAGGTCGATAAACGAAACGTTCGTCGTTCCGCCGCCCTCCTGGGATTGGACAGCCGACTGCTCGGGATGATCGTCGCGCTGGGCGCGATGTGGGTGGCATTCAACTTCTTCTCCGACGGTCTATTTCTGACATCGCGCAATCTCTGGAACCTGTCTGTTCAGTCGTCCGCCGTCGCGATCTTGGCGACCGGAATGGTCCTTGTGATCGTGTCGCGCAACATCGATCTGTCGGTCGGGTCAATCGCCGTGTTCGTCGCGATGTTCATGGGACTAATGCAGGCGGAGTGGATACCCGACAGATACGGCCTTGGTCGGTCGTGGACGTGGGTCGTTGTGCTTGTGGCCGGAATCGCGCTCGGCGGACTGATCGGCGCTCTTCACGGATTCATCGTGGCGTATGTAAAAGTTCCATCGTTTATCGTGACCCTCGGTGGCCTGCTCGTTTGGCGAGCGTTCGCCTTTCAACTCGCAGACGGCCGCACGATCGCCCCGCTTGACACCAAGTTCCAGTTGATCGGTGGCGGCCCAAAGGGGTCGTTAGGAGAGACGAAGAGTTGGCTGGTCGCAACGCTCGCGTGCACCGTCATCGTTGTTGGCCTCGTCATCGGTCGCCGACGCCGTCGTCGGCACGGTTTCCAACTTCGCCCGACTTGGACCGAGGCCGTAGTCGGAACTCTCGGGTGCTCGGCGGTCCTTGGTGCGGTCTGGGTCGCCAACAGCTATATGTGGCCGCCAGGGCTGGCCAAGGATTACGCGGAGGAACATGGCATCACCGAACCTCCTGGCGGGCTTCGCATCCCCACCGGAATCGCGATCCCGGTTCTCATCGCGGTTGGCGTTGCCGTTTTTATGACCTACCTCGCGACTCGACGTCGGTTTGGTCGATACGTCTATTCCATTGGTGGTAATCCGGAAGCTGCCGAACTCGCAGGTATCAACACACGGTTCGTCGTCATGAAGACCTTCATCGTTATGGGGATGCTCGCCGCGTTGGGGGCGGCAGTGATCTCGGCGCGACTCAATGCGGCGACAGTGGGCCTTGGCACTGGTCTTGAGTTGCAGGTCATTGCCGCTGCGGTAATCGGCGGTACGTCACTGGCCGGCGGCATCGGCATCATCCCGGGCGCCATGCTCGGCGCCGTCGTGATGCAGTCGCTCTCATCGGGAATGGTGCTGATGAAGGTTCCGACGGCAACGCAAGACATTGTGGTCGGTGTGTTGTTGGTGACCGCCGTTGCCTTTGATTCGATTCTCACCCGGCGCCGAGCATAGGGACGACGACTCAATGTCAGATGCTCTCGTCCCGCTCGTAGAGATGCGCAACATCCGCGTGTCCTTCGGTGGTGTCGTCGCGGTCGACGACGTCTCGGTGTCTCTACGTGCCGGCGAGGTGGTCGGATTGGTCGGCGGAAACGGGGCCGGGAAGTCCACTTTGATTCGCGTCCTGTCTGGTGCGCACCAGGCTGACGGGGGCGTCATCCTCATTAACGGGGAGATGGTCTTGATCTCTAATCCTCGCGACGCGAAAGCGCATGGCATCGAGGCGATCTATCAAACACTGGCGCTCGCCGATAACACCGATGCGGCGGCGAACTTGTTTCTCGGTCGCGAACTGACGACACGTTTGGGCTCGCTCGATGACGCCGGAATGGAGGCTGCCGCGAGAAAGGTCCTCGGAAGGCTGAACCCGAAGTTCAAGAACTTCAAGGACCCAGTAAACAAGCTGTCGGGTGGCCAACGTCAATCCGTTGCTATTGCACGCGCCGTCCAGTTCAACGCTCGCATCCTGATTATGGACGAACCAACAGCCGCGCTTGGTCCGGCGGAAACGGCGCAGGTCCGCGAGCTCGTCACGCAGCTCAAGGCGGAGGGCATCGGCATTTTTATGATCAGTCATGACATCCACGACGTCTTCGACCTCTCTGATCGAATCAGCGTGATGCATCAAGGGGAACTGGTCGCCACCGTCAACAAGGACGACGTGACCAAGGATGAAGTACTCGCCATGATCATCATGGGGGGCAGGTCTGTTGTCCAGTGAAAGTGGCACAGGCACGCTGACAGTGCCCGGTCGGTCGATCCGACTGCGTGGCAACCGCTACCCGGTCGTTCTGCCGAAGTTGCGCGACGCGCGGCTGCATGTTGCCGCGGTCATCATCACCATCCATGTCCTGGGGCAACTCGGCTTGCGCTTCCAAGTCAGCATCCCTCAGATCTTGGCGGCGATCCTGACCTCGGCGTTGTTCGGTGCGGCACTCGAGTTCCGAAAGAGTCGATCGATCGTGTGGCCGGCGAGTGCGATGTTGACTGGCAGCGGTGTGGCGCTCATCCTGCGCGTGCCCGACACGCCGCGCAACGACCATTGGACCTTTCACGCGTGGTACGTGTTCGCCGGTGTGGCGGCGTTCTCACTGTTGACGAGGCACATCATTCGATATCGCGGCTCGCACTTGCTTAATCCATCGAACGTCGGGTTGGTTGTTGCCTTCGTCTTGCTGGGTAGCACGCGGGTCGAGCCGTTGGATTTCTGGTGGGCGCCACTGAGCTTGTGGATGATCGCGGCGTACGTCGTCATCCTTGTCGGTGGATTGTTGATCACTCATCGGCTGAGATTGCTCGGCGTTGCGGCAACGTTCTGGGTGGGGTTAGCAGTGGGGATTGGGCTTCTGTCTGCATCCGGGCATTGCATGACAGCGCGATGGGCGTTTGCGCCTGTTTGCGGTGCAGATTTTTGGCGCGTCATAGTCACTTCTCCGGAAGTGCTGATCTTCCTGTTCTTCATGATCACTGATCCGAAGACAGTGCCCGCAGGGCGTGTCGGTCGCACGATGTTCGGTGTGCTCGTTGCGGTGGTATCGGTGCTGCTGATGGCGTCACAGACAACCGAGTTCGACAGCAAGATCGCGCTGCTCGGTGGTCTTGTGGTGGTGTGCGCGCTTCGTCCGCTGCTGGACAAGGTTGCCCCAGCGCCTGGTTCCGCTGATGACCGCATAGGGCGCTATGCACTACGAGTCGTCCGCGGTAGCCAGGCCAGTGTTGGCCTCATCGGTCGTGCGGTGCGGCTGGTGCTTGTCGGTTTCGCGGTCCTCGCAGTTGGGACGGGTGTGGTTCTCGCTGGCGCTCCGGCCCGCGGAGACGTCGGCCCCGACACGCACGACGTACTCGGTCGGGTTCCACACGACATCAATCCAGCAACGCTGCCGACGATCTCAGTCGAGCAGGATGTGCTCGACTGGAATCATGAGATCTCCGGAGAGGGCGCGCAGCAGATCGTGCTGACACTCGCCGAGAACCTCGAGCTTGAGAACCAGGCACTCCTGCGGGCCGACCCAACGATCCTGCCAGCCGTCGACCACGGCGATCGACTGGACGACCTGACGCTTCGACTCCACGACGCCGAAGCGACGGGCACGACCGTCATCCAGCGATATCAGATTGACGACGTGCACCTCACTTTGCTCGTCCCGTTCGGTCGCCAGGACGGGCTGAGTCTTGGTCTCGAATCGCGCGGCACCGTGACTACAGAGACGTACGACGCGGGCGGGAACGTGCTCAAGCAAGATTCAACACAATTCGCGACGACGTTCGTCATGCGTCGGGCGACCGGCGGACGATGGCTCAACGTTGACGCCCTGCCACTGAACGACACGCCACTGAACGACACGCCATTGAACGACGGAGGCTGATTCGTGAGGCGCCCGCGGATTCTCGTGGCGCTCGTTGCACTCGTCGTCGCTGGCGCTTCCGTTGTCGCAGTGACGGTTTGGCGCGACAGGCGGGCATCGCCAGCGCCAGTCGCCGACGGCGCGCCGCACTTCGTGAATGAGACGTTGTCGGCCGGTGTCGACCACTCCTACTCGGGAGGTTTCGAATTCTTCGTCGGTGGCGGCGTGGCGGCGTTCGACTGCGACGGCGATGGCTTCGATGAACTGTTCTTCGCCGGTGGAAGCGAGCCAGCTGCGCTCTTTCGGAACGAAAGTGAGATCGGTGGTGAGCTCAGCTTTAGCGAGCAAGGGTCGCCGGTCACCGCGCTTACGGAAGTCACCGGGGCGTATCCGCTTGATGTGGACAGCGACCGTCATGTTGATCTCGTCGTGTTGCGCCGCGGCGGCAATGTTGTGCTTCGTGGTCTGGGAGATTGCGCCTTCGAGGATGCGAACGATCAGTTCGGCCTTGAACGTGGTGACGACTGGACGGTCGCCTTCAGCGCGACATGGGAAGCCGATAACGTGTTGCCGACGATGGCCTTCGGCAGTTACCTCGTGCCCGACGGAGGGACCACGTGTAGCGAGAGTTGGCTTGTGCGGCCCGCCGCTGTCGGCGCTCGCTACGACTCACCGATCGCGCTGACTCCGGGGTACTGCACCTTGTCAGTGTTATTCAGCGATTGGAGCCGCTCGGGTCAGCGCGACCTTCGCATGGCGAACGACCGGCATTACTACATCGGTGGAAGCGAGCAGCTTTGGCGGATCCCACCGGGTGAGAAACCGCGCCTGTACACCGAAGCCGACGGGTGGAAGCCGTTGAAGATTTGGGGCATGGGAATCGCCAGTCAGGATTTGACGGGCGATGGTTATCCGGAGGTGTTCATCACCAGCCAGAGCGACAACAAACTGCAGACGCTGGCGGATGGCCCGGCGCGACCGACGTACGACGACATCGCGTTCGAACGTGGGGTCATCACGCACATGCCGTACACCGGTGGCGACGAATTGCCGTCGACGGCTTGGCACGCCCAGTTCGAGGATGTGAACAACGATGGCTTCTTCGACCTGTTCATCAGCAAAGGAAACGTCGAGGCGCAGGTGGATTCCGCAATGCGCGATCCGAGCAACCTGCTGATCGGTCAGGTGGACGGCACATTCGTCGAAGGCGCGCCGGAGGCGGGCGTCGTCTCGTTCGACCGCGCGCGCGGGGCGACGCTCGTCGACCTCAACCTCGACGGAATGCTTGATCTCGTTGTGGTGAATCGCGAGACAAATGTCGCGGTGTGGCGAAACGTCGGCCACGGTGACGTAAAGCGACCGAGACCAATGGGACATTGGCTCGAGTTGCAGGTGCAGCAGGCAGTTCCGAACGTTGACGCGATCGGAGCGTGGGTGGAAGTGCAGTTCGGTGGACGCACCGTGGCACGCGAGGTCACTGTCGGCGGCGGGCACGCAAGCGGGCAAATTGGCTGGATCCACGTCGGCCTTGGTGAAGCGGTGAGTGCGGAGGTGCGCGTACGGTGGCCGAACGGCGAGGTTGGACCGTGGATGACGTTCGGTGCCGATCAGTTCCTGACGATCAAACGTGGCGAAGCCGCGCCGCGCCGGTGGAAACCAGGGCAGAACGTATCGCCATGACGTTTCGCTGCTGTTTGTAGTTAGCGATGCCTGGGTATGCCCGTTGCGTGACGACCTTTGAGGACTATGCCGCGCAACGATTTCCGGAACATCGAATTCGAGTTCGCGAACCAGCCGTCACGATGACCGAGTACACGACGGTCGTTGAAGTCAAGGGTGCCGCCACAGCGACGGAGATCGCGAATCGGCTGCGCCTCAACATCCCTGCCGCACATGTCGGCTTGGCCTTCGTGTTGCCCAACGATTCGACCGTTGTGGCGACGGGCAAGGAAGACACCGAGGGTGTGATCGACCTGCCACGCAAACGCCTGGCAATCGTCGGGATCGCTGGCGCGATCGCCCTCGGAACGGTCGGCTTATTCATCGCTCGACAAGCGATCGGAAACTGGACAGGCGCGGTGATCGCCGGAGTGTTCCTCGCCATCATCGGCGCCGTTATCGGAGCGCTGCTCGGCGGCGCTGGGCGATACGGCGGCGGCCGGGCGTGGGAGCAGCAGCGTCAAGGCGCAGACGCCATCGGCCTTGTCGCCGTCTGTCTCGACGATGAAGCTGCCGCGAAGCAAGCCGCGGTCACCATCGAGGAGTTGGGCCTCGTCGACGTACGCGTCGTCGGTCGGGATGGCGCGTGGCACGTGCCCAATACATCGACGTGATGAGCACGACGGAAGTCGTCCGCGGTGGTAGTCGTTGCGATCAACGGCCACATCGTGTCAACCACCAAAGCGGCGAGGCGCTTCTTACGTTTCACGCCGAGTTCGCTGCAGCCGCACTGCGCGTTCGATGCAGTACACCCAGACGACCACGACGAGGTCCGGTCGCTACTCGGTGCGAATGTGACGATTGGGCGAACTGCAATTGTTCGTATCTCCAACAGCGACGGAAGCTGGAGGTCCGTTCAGGTCGTGCGTGTCGGCAGTGATCCAGACGCCGGCTTCGTCAAGTTGTCATTGCGAAACCTCGCGAGGCGGAACGATGCAGAGGCGTGCTGGAGCGAGACCCTTCGACGCATGTCGTCAGCTAGCCGTTGTTCATGGAGTCCGTCCAGCGCGCCCTTCGTCTGGGCGAGCGGCAGCACTGGGTCCAACGCACCTTGTTTCATGGCAGCAACGACGGTAGCCCCTCCGAACTGCGGTAGGTTGTGCGTTGGGAGTGCCGGGAAGTCTGGTCGGCGTCTTTTTGTCGACCGTTCAGGAGCTACCGATGACTTCTCGTTCTGAAACGACGCCACGCGTCGGGTTTTTGGCCAGCGATGGCAAGTTGGCGCGCGCAGCGCAACCGTTGGTTCGATTCCTGAATATTGAAGCGGCAGGCGGAGTTCTTCTCGTCGTGGCTGCAGTGGCGGCACTGGTGTGGGCCAACTCGCCGTTTCGGGCGAGCTACGAGACGCTGTGGGCGACCGAAATCAGGCTCGAGCTCGGCTCGTATGTATTTGAGGAGGATCTTGGTCACCTGATCAACGATCTCTTGATGGCGTTGTTCTTCTTTGTGGTCGGCATGGAGATCAAGCGCGAGGCCGTCGTTGGGGAACTTCGAGACCGGCGGGCAATCGCACTTCCTGTAATGGCCGCACTCGGCGGAATGCTTGTTCCTGCTGGGCTGTTCCTCGCAGTGAACATGGGTGGGGCTGGCGTCGACGGCTGGGGTGTTCCGATGGCGACCGACATCGCGTTCGCGCTGGGTGTCTTGGCGCTGATGGGATCGCGGGTGCCAGCGCCGCTGAAGGTGCTACTTCTGACGCTGGCGATTGTCGACGACATCGGGGCAATTGTGGTGATCGCCATTTTCTACACCGAGTCGATCTCAACTGGCTGGTTGATGATCGCCGGCGGGCTTGTGTTTGTCGTTTGGTTGTTACATCGCCTCAAGGTGATCTACGTCCCAGTCTTGGTTGGCGTCGGACTTTTGTTGTGGCTGGCGGTCTACGAATCGGGTATTCATGCGACGATCGCAGGTGTTGTGATGGGGCTATTCACGCCGGCGCGTCCGCGACTTCGCGAGGCCGACGCGAATCAGGTCGTCGACGCCCTCGAGAATCGTGCCGATCTGGACGCGAGCGAAGTTCATGCGACGGCCGTCTTGATCAAGGCGTCGGTTTCGGCATGCGATCGAAGCATTGATGCACTGCACCCGTGGACCAGCTTTCTGATCGTTCCGCTGTTTGCGCTTGCTAACGCGGGGATCGAACTTTCGGGGGAGTCGTTCACCGATCCTTCAGCGGTGTTCATCGGTGTCGTAGTCGGCCTCGTCGTCGGCAAGTTGGTCGGTGTCACGTTGTTTTCGTGGCTCGCGGTGAAACTGGGGTTGGCGCGTCTGCCCGACGGGGTTCGGTGGTCACACATCGCTGGTGTGGCCGCACTCGCGGGAATCGGGTTCACGGTTTCGTTGTTCATCGCCGGACTTGCGTTCTCGGGCGAGCTGCTGGCCGATGCCAAGGTCGCGATTCTCGCGGCATCCGTCGTGTCATCGATACTCGGTGCTGCTTTGCTCTGGCGATCGTTCCGTTTCGGTTCCGGCGAAGAGGCTACAGCGGAAGCCGTCGCTGCTGAGGCGTAGTAGTCGCGGGCGTCATTTTGATTTGCACGGCGACTCGGCTGACGCTTTGATTCACGGTGTGTCTCCTTGTGTTGTGAGGGTTTCCGTTCGGACGGGCGAGTGTCGACGGAACCAACTGCGCTGGCTACGGCTCTGCGCCGGTGACGGCGATGGCAACAGCGCTGGCGTCTCGTTCGCTACGACCTCAAGAACGCGCCTCGCGGAAGGGTTGACAAGACTTACCTTGCCGATTGAGACCGTGGGTACGGTCTCGTTCCCACTCGCAACGGATCGGACGAAGGCCGCTGCGTTCGGGTCGTCCCAGATGTTCACCTCTCGAAACGGAAGCCCGGCCCGGCGCAGCCCACCCCGAAGCGAGAAACAGAACGGGCACCCCGGGCGCGAGTAGACGATGATGCCCTCAGTGTCGGCCAGGGGGTGATTGGTTTGTGTGTTTGTGTGCTCCATATGAAGTGTCAACCGGCCGCGGCCTACTTCGATTCCCGTCGACGGTCCTCGAACGTCTACGAGTGACCGGTTAGTCGTGGAGGATGGCTGCGCTTCAGCGAGGAGGTCAGCTGAAGCGCAGCCGACTGACGAGTACTCCGAGCTGACGGGCGTCGGCACTCAGCCCGAGGTCGACCGGGCGGGCGGGACGCCGGATTACGAATGCGACGTCCACCTGTTCTGCAGCTGGCAACATCAGAGTCAGGAGCACGGGACCTTCCGGTTCGGCGGACGCCTCGATCGTCTTTTCCACTCTTCCGCCGACACGTACCTCCACCGAACGAGCAGGACCACCGTGCCGGGGCAGCACTGCTATCTCCACATCCAACGTGCTGGCGCCACGGGTTGGCAGAACGAGGCGGGCCTCGGATCCTTCGCTCCACAAACCGTGTCCCGGCTGAGGGAACGACCATCCTGGGCCGCAGATCTCGTCGACAGTTGCAGCGTTGGAGAGGTCCCACCAGCCGTCGGCGGCCGGAGCCGTCGAGGCACCCACGGTCATCGCGAGCGGACCACTGGCCCGGCGTATCAGCCTCTCGATGAACGGGCGTCGACCCGATGCAACGTAGATCGCCCACGCCGCAGGCGACCTGGCGAGACCGGCGTCGAGCCGCTCGCTGACAGCAGAACGCACTGCCGAAACGAACGACACACCGCCGCGTCGGTGCTCTGACACCACGCGGGGTCGCCGCTGGCGTCGGCGGTGCAGCGCCTGCGCGACCGAAAGTACGCTTGGCTCACGCGTCATGTCTGCGAGCAGTGCGAGTCGCTCGCGTATGGCCGGCAGCAGTTCGTGGCTGGCTGCTTGCTGTGCCATGCGGAGCGCAGTCGCTCGCACATCTGGCGTGGTGCGGAGCAGCATCACGGCGTCGACGGCCCATTGCAATCGAGAGTTCTCCTCGTCGTGGCCAGCGTGTTCCAGCACGTGGAGCAGCAGATCGCCATCGCAGAAGCGCATCGCGCGCGTCGGGCCGAGCTCAAGGGGCACCGCCGCGGACCAGAACGCGGCCTCGGCGCGCGCTCCCCGGCTCGTCGTAAACACGTGCCAGTGGAGATCGACCTGATGCCCGTCGGGGTGCACGAAGTTCCAGCTGTGCCGGCGATGCGAAAGGCGTACGGCGACGCTTCGTGCAGAGACACCGTGCAAACCTTCCCATCCTTCGATCTCGAGCAGGTCGAGGGCTTGCTCGAGGTGCTTCGGGGCGATCAGAGCATCGACGTCGCTCATATCGCGCAGTCCCCAGTCGCCGCCGTACGCCGGGATCAGCGAGGCGCCCTTGAGAAGGAGACTTGGTACACCGTCGGCCCGCAGTCGACCGAGGAACGCGGCCGCCTCGCGGAACCTCAGTTGGTTTCGAACCCAGGCTTTGCGGTACGTCCCGCGCAGTAGCGGCGGCTGCTCTACCCCGAGTGCAGAGAGGCGCTTGTACAACATGGGCAGCATTCGCGCCTGATCGTGACCGATCGTTTGGATGTCGACGGCGTCGAGCCAGGAGCGTCCGGACGCGGCCGCCGCCTCGGGTGACGGGTCGAGCAGTGCCTGGATGAGCAGAAGGCGCGTCGAGTCGTGCTCCGTCACAAGGATCGCTTCCGCTGCAGATGAGCGCGCATGACGCGGGTGAGATCGACACGGTTCTCGGTCGCGCGTGTGCGGCCGTAGTTGGCGGCGTGGATTCGTCGGCGGAGCACAATGTCGGCAGTCACTCCAACACGCAAGGGGACAGCGCGCGCTCGAGACGTCCAGTCGATGTTGTTCGCCGACGGCAGCCCTTCGTCGAAGAGCCCGACTCTGTCAAAGGACTCGCGTCTGATCAGCATGCAGGCCAGCAACTCACCCGGCTGTGGCGTTTTGTCGATGCGCAATCGCGCTGCATCGCTTGGTGCGAGGTCGGGGCTGGCGAACTGAACCACACCGCCGTAGACAACATCAAGCTCGGGGAGTAGCGCGTCGCTCAGGTGCTGTTGACGACCTGGCACCCAAAGGTCGTCGGCGTCCTGAAAGCCGAGCAGATCGCCCGTCGCGCAACCGAGCCCGCGGTTGAGGGCGGCGGCCTGACCGGTGGGGGGTTGGTGAAGCGCGATGATCCGGTCGCCGTATCTGGCGAGGATCGACGACGTGCCGTCGGTGGATCCGTCGTCGACGACGACCAGTTCGTCGATGCCCTCGGCGAGAACCGAGTCGATCGCGTCGACGAGGTACCGCTCGCCATCGCGGACTGCAAGAATCACGCTGACCGTTAGATGCATGCGGCGACCAGCTCACGCAAGTTTTCGGCAACTCCGGCTGGATCGGTCCCGAGAGCGAGGTCGAAGCAAGGCAACGCCTCGCCAAGTTCGCGCATGAACTCCATCGTCGCTGCGCTGCCGCCGTTGCCCTCGATCAGAGTGCTTGGCGCCATTGCGTGAAGTGCTTCGCGCGGGGTTGACCGCGACCATGTGGTGCCGACAGTGCCAGCGACGCGGGGCACTGCAATCCCGACTAGCCGCGACGACGTGCGCAGACCCGGCGGCAAAATCATCGACTGGCCACCCTCTGTTGAAAGCACCGCGTCGCGCAATGACGGCAGGCGTTCGAAGGCGTCCTCCTCCAGTTTGGCGAGGGCATACGGCGCATAGGCAGTCAGTCCGGCCGGATCCAGCAGACACAGGTCGTCGGCGAGGAAGTCGAGACCGTAGGCGGCGGCCGTGAGGGCAGTCGTCGACTTGCCCGACCCGCTCGTCCCGGGCAGCAATAGGCAGACGCCATCGACACCGACTGCCGCAGCGTGCACCAGCGCGAGCCGCTCCCTGGTCGCCCACGAACCGAGCAGATGACGGAACGGCATGCGCACGACCCACCGTGGCACTCGCGCGGCATCCAGGGCATGCAGCAGACCACCCGCAGGTCGGTCCACCGATAGCAGGCCGTTGCCGACGTCGTAGCGGAGATCGTCGAAGCCTCGGATGCGCTCACGTGGCAGGTAGTCGCCGATGCCCCAGGGTGGCCGCGGCGCGGGAACCCCCGTGCTCGCCCGGTCCCACGCGTCGATGCGCAGACCGTTGCCAGTTCCACCGCAGGGAAGGTGGGCGAATGCCGGAGCGAGACGGTCCGCCAATGAGGCGCCGGCGAAACGAAGGCGGAACGGCCGCCCCGCGAGTTGGTGGTCGTACTGGACGAGGCCGGTGACCTGCACGGCTCCTGCGAATGCATCGGCGACCTCCGAGGCGAATGCCGCGGGGGTCATCTCAATGCGGCTCGACCGGAAGGACCGGCCAGCCTGCGTCATCGACCTCGTGGATCGGGTCGAGGAGCAGGAGTTCTTCCATGTCGTCGTACTTCTCCAACGTGGGGGCGAGGTAGCCGCTCGTCACCGTGGACAGGGTGGCGTGCAGCGCGATCGCGTCTGAGTCCTGCACGAGTAGACCCGCGTCGATGAGGTCGTCGACAAGTATCTTGACGTCAGCGACGACGACCGTCGAGTCGACGCCATGCGCGTTGGACAGGGCCGCGCTGACCCCTTCGACATCCGCGCCGTCGATCAGCAGGCTCCACGCGTCGGCGGCACTGCCAACCAGCGAGAAGTAGGTCCCAGTCGCGAGGTTGATCGCGATCACCTCGTCCTCGACTCGTTCATGGGCGACGCGCTGCGTTGGAGCTGTGAACCGTGACATCGGCGGCAGGCTAGTGGGCGTCGGTCAGGATTTGGCGGTACAACTCGTCGTACGCGTCGACACACCGGTCGAATCCGAACTGATCCGCGACCAGCGCACGACCGCTGGCGCCGAGCTCATTGCAGAGGTCGCGGTCGTCGAGTAGTCGGGCAAGCCCGGCTGCAAGTGCGTCGACGTCCTCCGCCGGAACGACCACACCGGTCACGCCGTCGATGGCGACCCTGGACAGGCCGTCGACACCGGTCGAGAGCAATGGCCGTCCGACTGCGGCAGCTTCAAGCGCGACGAGTGGCTGTCCCTCCCATCGCGATGGCAGGGCGACGATCTGCGCATCGGAGAGAAGGCTCTCGACGTCCGCATGGGCGACAGCGCCGAGAAAGGTCACGCGGTCTATGAGGCCAAGCTCCATGGTGAGCGCTTCCAGGATCGATCGTTGCGCACCGTCTCCGGCGAACACGAGGTGGGCGTCAGAGCGACCCGCCACGACCCGCGCCAGCGCGCGAAGCATCAGGTCGAACCCCTTCTGCTCGACGAGACGCCCGACGCACAGCACCCGCCCAGGCACCACCTGAGAGGACCTCAGCGGAGGAAGGGCGATTCCGTTCTCGATCACCGAAGTGCGCTCCGCGAGCGATGGCTCGACGGCGACGACCTCCTCGACGGCTGTCCTGGAAACACCGGTCACCCAGGCGCTGGCGCGCAACAACTCGGCCATCGACGCGACGGACCCCGCTCCGACGCGCTGCACCCCGATGTGCATGGTTGTGACGATCGGGGTGGGCGTTGCAGCCTTTACGACGGCCCAGAGATTAGGGCCGGGGTCGTGGGCGTGGACGAGATCCGGCTGCACCTCAACCAACAGTCCTTTCACACGCTGACGCTCGCGGGAAAGCAGCCCGGGATCCCGGCGGGCCAGGGCCACGATGAGCTGCGTGCGGTGCACAGCGATGCCGTGGCGCGCGGTGACCTCCGGGTCGCCCAGCTGAGCGGATGTCAGCAGGGTGATCTCGTGGCCGCGGTCGCGCAGCGCGGGGAGCAGTCGATCGAGCAATACCTCGATTCCGCCCATTACGGGCCACGCGGCGTTGGAGACGACCAGCACCTTCACTTGAGATCGTTCAGGCGGATCGGTCGTGAAAGCATGAGCGGACGCTACTTTCCACGGCGACCGAGTAACCAAAATCTGTGCGACCTCGGCCCCACGCTGACGTGGCGAACGATACGGAGCTGGGTCGTAAGATTCTGTGCCGTGCAAGCTCCGAATGAAGACCCGACCATTCCAATTCTTCTGTGCATCGATGTGGAACCAGATCCGCGTCTCGTCGATCCCAATTCGCAAGACGACTGGGTTGGTTTCGAATGCGCGGTCGAATTGGTCGACGTGCTGCGTCCGCAGTTGGAACGCGCGACCGGGCGACCGGCGCGCATGTCGTGGTTCCTGCGCATGGACCCCCAGATCACACATGTGTATGGAAGCGCAGGCTGGGCGGCAGACAGATATCGCCCGCAGTTCGACGCCTTGATTGCTCGGGGCGACGAGATGGGCATTCACCTGCACCCGTGGCAATGGGATCGCGAGCGTGCGGTGTGGCTGCAGGACTTCGCCGATCAGTCGTGGGTCACGCATTGTGTCGAGTCGGCGTTCGCCGCGTTTGAGGTGGCCTTCGGCACGACTTGCCGCGCATTTCGATTTGGTGACCGCTGGATGAACGACGAGTCGATGGCGTTGATCGAACGCCTCGGAGCTACCAGCGATTCGACCATCGAGCCAGGGCGCGTGGGTACCGAGACACCCGACGAGTACCGCGGCACTTTTCCCGACTACTCCAGCGTGCCTCGCCATCCGTATCGGCCATCGCGGCAGGACTTCAGGTCTCCTGGACCTAGGCCATTGCTCGATCTCTTCGTCATTCCTGTGAACAGCGCGCCAGCGACATGGGCCAGCACGCCGCCAGTCGGTGCAGCCGCAGTACGCGTGCCCAACGCCGACTATGAGGGTTCGCTGGACGCGACTTCGGTGGTCGAGATTGCTGGTTGGGTGTGGGATCGCAACCACCCCCAGCATTCGGTGGACGTCGAGATCGTGTGCGATGGCGAGCTACTCGCCACCGTTGGTGCGACACGCCACCGTGAAGATCTCTCCGACGCGGACAAGGGCGATGGCAAACACGCTTTTCGTCTCGCCACTCCGATTCATCTCAAAGATGGCAGTCCACACCGAATCTGCGCGCGTGTCGCGGGGACAAACCTCGAACTCAATGCCAGTCCTCGCGTCCTTGAAGGGACAGCGGAGCCCGATACGGACACGGTCACCATTTACCTCGACCAGCACCCATTGACGTTCGACCTACTCGTCGACCGACTGCTGGACGAACCGACGACATCGCTGCTGACCCTTAAGGTGCGCAGCGACTTTGGCATCGATGTGAAGCGAAGCTCGAACGTCCGAATCAATATCGAGCACCTCATCTGTCACGCACTCGCCAAGCGATTCGAATTCATGACGGTGTCCGAGTTCGTGAATGTCTTGGCGGCGACTAGCACGGCTGAGGACGATCGACTCTGGCGATTCGGTCGGTCCGCGTGAATGATGACGGCTCTGGTTAGCCCTTCCAGCTATGTAGCACTTGGTAGTAGTTGGCCCGTTCGTACACGTCTGGGTCGGGGACATTGCGCTGCGACACGCTGCCCTTCAGCTGTTCGATGCTGACGTAGTCGCGCTCCACCATCCACTGCTCGACCCAGCTCAACATCGTCGCGATTCGGTCGGGTCCGTGACGCAGTAATGCGCTCGTCGTCATCGCGACGTCGGCTCCGGCGAGTAGCAATTTCAATGCGTCGGCACCATCGTGCACACCGGTCGTGCCCGCGAGCGAACACTTCATGAAACCGCGCAGGATGCCGATCCAGTGCAGCGGAAGTTGCCCCTCCGCCGAGGTCGACAACTGCAGGCGCGGCTTGACGTACAACGTGTCGAGATCAATGTCTGGTTGGTACAGCCGGTTGAACAGCACCAGTCCGTCGGCACCGACCGCTTCAAGAGCGAGTGCGAGGTGTCCGAGGGACGTGAACCAAGGACCGAGCTTGACCGCTAGTGGAACCTGCACCTCGGCGCGGACTTCCTCGACCAATTCCACATAACTGCGCTCTACGTCGGACGCTGTCCGATGCGGGTCGACGATCACGTTGTAGACGTTGAGTTCGATGGCTTGTGCGCCCGCGTCCTCCAGGTGGCGCGCATACTTCACCCAACCTCCCGGTGACGTGCCGTTGAGGCTGGCGATGACCGGAATCGACAACCGTTGGCGAGCAAGTTCGACGAGCGCGAGATGACGCGACGGGCCGGTGTCGTACGACTCCAACTCCGGGAAGTAGGTGAGCGACTCGCCGAAGGCGTCGGTGCCTGAGTCAAGTACATGGTCAACCGCAAACGCATCATGCTCGATTTGCTCCTCGAACAGCGACGGCAGAACCATTGCGCCAGCACCCGCTTGCTCGATGTGTTCCCACATCGCCGGGTCGCCGGTCAACGGACTAGCCGACGCCACAATCGGGCTACGGAGTCGCAGCCCGAGATAGTTCGTCGAGAGGTCGACGCTCATGGCTCATCCTCCGCTTCGGCGATGATCGCCGTTCCGATGTGGGTTGGTGCTGTCCGTTCAACCGCGGCAAGTTGCTCGTAGTAGCGCCACCTTGCCGCGACATCTGCCTGCGCGAGTTCCATCAGTTCATCTGCTCTCGCGGGATTGCTGCGCCGCAGCATCGCGAACCGTGCCTCGCTGCCCGCGAACTCCGCGTATGGCACCGAGGGAGCGGCACTGTCCAACTGGAATGGTGTTGTGGCCTCTTCATCGCCTGGCCGATAGCGATAGAGCGGCCAGTGCCCACTCTGGACGGCGAGCTTCTGCTGAGTCATCGATTGGCGCATATCGAAGCCGTGCGCGATACACGTGCTGTAGGCGATGACCAGCGACACTCCCGGCCACGCCTCCGCTTCCAGCAGTGCCTTGACGGTCTGTATATCGCTCGAGCCGAGAGCGACCTGCGCGACGTAAACATCGCCGAACGACATTGCTTCCAGCCCGAGGTCCTTCTTCGCGATTCCCTTTCCGCCCGATGCGAACTTGGCGACTGCACCGCGCGGTGTCGCCTTCGACGCCTGACCACCCGTGTTGGAATAGACCTCGGTATCGAGTACGAGAATGTTCACGTTGCGCCCGCTCGCCAACACGTGGTCGAGCCCGCCGGCACCGATGTCGTAAGCCCAGCCATCGCCGCCGACGATCCACACGGTCTTGCGCACAAGAGTGCCGCACAGCTCGAGGAGCTGCGTCGCCGTCGGGTCGTCGATGGCCCGCAGTGCATCACGTAGTTGTTCGACGCGTTCGCGTTGTTCTCGAATCGGAGTGTCACCACCGTCTTGCACGCCAGCGGCGATCGCAGCAGCGAGGGCAGGATCGATGAGCGCGGGGCTGCCAGTTGACAACTTCGCGAGCAAGCCGAGTGCACCATGTTGCTGAGCATCTAGGCCAAGCCGGATGCCGAGGCCGAATTCAGCGTTGTCTTCAAAGAGGCTGTTGCTCCACGCTGGCCCGCGACCTGCGTCGTTCGTGGAATACGGAGTCGTTGGCAGGTTGCCCCCATAGATGCTGCTACAGCCGGTGGCATTGGCGATCAACAGATGGTCGCCGAACAACTGCGTGAGCAACTTGATGTATGGGGTCTCGCCGCAGCCGAGACATGCGCCGCTGAACTCAAACAATGGCTCGCGCAGCTGGCTGGTCTTGACCGATGCCGGATCCCATAGGGCTTGGTCAGCTTCGTGGAGTGCCCGAAACGCATCCCACGCGACGCGTTCGGTATCGAGATGTTCTTCGATCGGACGCAGGTTGATGCTCTTGCGTTTGACCTCACTCTTGTCGTGCGCGGGGCACGCGGTGACGCAGAGCCCGCAGCCGGTGCAGTCATCAGGAGCGACCTGCACTGTCAGTGACATGCCGGGAACCTCGCGGCTTCGGAACGACTTCGTCTTCAGCACTTCAGCGCCGTCGACCTGTAGCTCGGTCGCGTCGTAGACCTTCATTCTGATAGCCGCGTGTGGGCAGACGATGGCGCACTTACCGCAGTCGATGCACAGGTCTGCTTCCCAGATCGGGATCTCGGTGGCGATGGTCCGCTTCTCGTACTGAGAGGTTCCCGTCGGAAAGGTTCCGTCGGGGGGCAGCGCACTGACCGGCAACAGGTCGCCTTCGCCGGCGAGCATTCGTGCAGTCACGCGCTCGACGAAGTCGGTAGCCGCCCCGGTCAGCGTCGGGCGCCGGTGTTTGGTCGCGGTGACCGTGGTACCGACGGGCACGGGGAACAGTTCGGCCAGCGTGGTGTCGACGGCCTCGATGTTGCGTTGCACGACGACGTCGCCGCGCTTCCCGTACGAGACAGTGATCGCACGCTTCAGTTCGTCGATGGCTTGCGCAGTTGGCAGCACATTCGACAGCGCGAAGAAGCATGTCTGCATGACAGTGTTGACCCGCCCCTGAAGACCGGCGGCTTTGGCAACTGCGCCGGCGTCGATGGTGTGCAGCCGCAGATCTCTGTCGATGATGACCTGCTGCACCTCGACCGTTAGGCGATCCCAAATCTCGTCAGCGGGGAACGGGCTGTTGATCAGCACGGTCGCCCCGGGCGCCGCCACCTTCAGGACGTCCATCCGCTCGAGGAAGTCCCACTGATGAACGCCGACGAACGTCGCCCGATCAATGAGATAGGTGCTGTTGATCGGTTCCGGATCGAAACGAACGTGGCTGATGGTCATTGAGCCCGACTTCTTCGAGTCGTAAACGAAGTAGGCCTGAACTGCCAGATCTGTGTTGTGACCGACGATCTTGGTGGTGTTCTTGTTGGCTCCGACTGTGCCGTCGGCACCGAGTCCGAAGAAGACAGCACGAACACGAGCGTGATCGGTGGTGAAGGCCGGATCGTAGGTCAGGCTGTTGTGCGTCACGTCGTCGATGATTCCGACGGTGAACTTGTTGCGCGGGTTGTCTTTGCTTGCTTCGTCAAAGACGGCCCTCACCATGGCTGGCGTGAACTCTTTGCTGCTCAGTCCGTAGCGACCCCCGATCACCCGCGGCTTGCTGCCATCGGCCCACGACTCAGTTGGGCTGTGCCAGAGTGCGCTCAGCACATCGAGATGCAATGGCTCGAAAGGTGCACCCGGTTCCTTGGTGCGATCAAGGACGACAATCGTTTGTGTGCTCGGCGGCAGAGCCGCAAGTAGGGCTTCGGTGGGAAACGGCCGAAAGAGGCGCACTACGGCTACGCCGACTCGTTCGCCTGTCGAAGTCAACTCGGCGATCGTTTCTCGAACTGCGCCAGCCCCCGAACCCATCAGCACTATCACGCGATCGGCATCGGGGGCGCCGTAGTAGTCGACGAGGTTGTACCGCCGACTGGTGAGTTCGGCGAGTAGATCCATCTTGGACTGGACGACAGCAGGAACGCTTGCGTGGAAGGGGTTGCAGGCTTCGCGAGCCTGGAAGAACACATCGGGGTTCTGTGCGCTGCCGCGGAGCATTGGACGGTCGGGGTCTAGACCACGGGCGCGATGAGCGGTGATGGACGCCGGGTCGATCAGCGCCGCTAACTCCTGCTCACTGGGTTCGTTGATGGTGGCGATCTCGTGACTGGTGCGAAAGCCGTCGAAGAAGTGCAAGAAGGGCACGCGCGTGTCGAGGGTTGCCGCATGCGCGATCGCGGCGAAGTCGGCAGCTTCTTGGACGCTGCTTGCGCACAACATCGCGAATCCAGTCGTGCGAGCTGCCATCACGTCGCTGTGATCGCCGAAGATGCTGAGCGCGTGCGTGGCGACGGTTCGGGCAGCTACGTGGATGACCGTCGGCGTGAGTTCACCGGCAATCTTGAACATGTTCGGCAACATCAACAGCAGGCCTTGGCTAGACGTAAATGTTGTGCCGAGTGCGCCGCGAGTGATCGCGCCGTGAAGCGTTCCGGCCGCGCCTGCTTCACTCTGCATCTCAATCACCTCTGGCACCGCTCCCCAGAGGTTGGTGCGCCCCTTCGAGCTCCAGTCGTCGGCGAATTCGCCCATCGGTGATGCCGGAGTGATCGGGTAAATGGCGATGACCTCTGAGGCAAGATGGGCAATACGCGCGGTCGCCTCGTTGCCGTCTACGACAGCGCGAGTCTGAACGTCGGCATCGCGCACTGTGGACGAGATTGCAGCCTGAGCCATGCGCTCACGGTATGACGAGCGTCTTGGCGGGGGCTAGGGGCTTTCGACCAGATTGTCGACCTTTTCGAACGAATGCTTCAGCGATGCGAAGGCAGTCAGGCAGACGTTCGACTTCTTGCGTCACCACTTGGTGACTAGCGATGCTTGGAGCAGGACCGCTACCACTGCTTGGGCGGTCAACCAGGCGCGCAGACGTAGCGCGCTCGGGGTCGTGACTGACTGATCCGCGAGGGGCGCGGCGGCGAGCATGACCCAGGGGAAGAACAGCAGCCAGATCCGTTCGACCTCGCCCTTTGAGTACTGCGAGGCCGTTGCCACGACCGCGGCAACGAGCACGCTGCCGACTAGCAACCAGATCACGCGTTCGCGCAGCCGGATGATTCCCGCGAGTGCAGCGGGGCCGACGGCGATCAGCAAGACGGCAGCGTTGCTGAGCGTGAAGTAGGTCCATGGCCGGAACTTCGCGGTGCCGTTCCAATACTGCTTCTTCAATTCTGCGAAACCTTCGAACCACCAAAAGCCCAGCCACCAAAACGTCAACAACACGGCGAGCGCAGCGGTACTCGACACGACGATGACCAACACGATTCGCCGCCAGTGACGCCACTGCGACGCGGCAACCGCTATCGGCACCAGCACAAACGTCGCGGCTCCGTAAGTCAGGAACAACGCAGCGCCAAGGAGCAGCCCGGCCGCGCACGAGGCACCGATGGCCACACTTCGGCGCGGCGTCTTCAGTGCAATTGCAACAGCCGCCACGCCCGCCGCCGTAACGCTGGTAAAGAAGGCGTCGGCGGATGTCATCTGCCAGATCGCGTACGGCACGAGCACCAAGAACGGCGCCGACCGACGCACCCACATGGCACCGGCGAGGCGGTGCACGGTGACAAGGATGAAGATCGGGGTCGCCGCGACACCGAGCACCGACAGCGCAACGACCGGCCACGCCGCATTGACGCCCGTCTCCTCAATTGCTTTGAGGATCAGCGTGAAGCCGGGCGGATGCCCGCGCACGTGCACGCTGTAGAAGTTCAGACGCTCGACGAACGTGTCGATAAATGCTCGCCCCGACGGCGAGGTGTACTTGAGGTTGTAGTAGTACTCCGTCGGGTCGGTCGCGCCGAAGAAGAGGCCGTCGCTACCGTCGAGAGCTGCGAGTGCGACTGCGAACGCCGCCGCCGCGACGCCAGTGGCGATGGTAACCCAACGCAGACGCCAACGATTGATCACACGTGGCGCGAAGGCGACAACGACACACGCAACGACGATCGGAAGCGCGAGTTGCCAATGCGCACGCCAATCCCAGCCGTCGAGAGGATCGCGGCCGACGAACGGTGCCGCACCGAGCTTGATTTCGGGTGAACGACGTTGCAGCCGCCGCCCCCACACAACGCTCCACACGATGAGCGCAACGGCAGCCGCGAACAGCAGCAGCGTCAGTGCTCGCCGATTGCGGCGCATGTTTAGGCCACGGGGTGTCGATCTCGGAACCACATCACGCCCCCGCCGACGGCGAACATTGCCCAGAACGCAGCGTTAGAACCGGTGCCGACGATTGCCGGCGGACCAACGGAGACATTGTTCCAGTTCTCTTGCACCAGCGCGACCAGCGCCATCGCCGAGAAACCGATGGCGGCCACGAGCCCGGCGATGCGCACGCGAGTTGCCGCGATCAATGCGACACCAAAGGCAATTGTCAGGACTGCGGCGAGCCCGTTGAACCAGAGGAACTTCAGTTCCATCTTGGCGTAGCCAAACAGTGCGACCTGTTGGGTGGCGAAGTCGACGTTGCGCGCGAGGAACCATCCGATTGACCCGACCACGACTGCGATTGCACCGAGCACGACGAAGGCGCGATCGCGGGCCGATCGCGGGCCTGCGAGAGCCGTGTCGATGCTCGGTGCCGGCTCGCGGGACGCGACCGCGAACAACATCAGGTGCAAGAAGAAGATCAGCACGTAGCTCCACGGCCATTCGTTCTCGCGATACGCGACCGACAGAAAGATCGGGATCGCGTTGAACGCGCCGAACAGTGCAATGAGCCGCGTGCGATAGCCGATCAGCAGCAGTGCGGCGAGTGTGGCGTCAGCGAGGATCACCATCCAGCCGAAGAGGTGATAGTTGGGCAGAATCAGGTTCTCGGTGATTGACTTCCACACGCCCCACACCGGCGTGTCGACCGCCGACCGCGTGTATTTGTAGAGCCCACCGCCCGTGTCTTCGCCGAAGTTGGGGGCAACCTTCCAGTGCAGGTTGGCCAGCCACATCAGACCCGCTGCGATTCGGGCCGACGCGATCACGCAGTAACGCGTTCGCGTATCCATCGCGTCGAGCCGGTCCCGTCGACTTGCGGGTTTCATTGTTGCCTCGAGTTCCACGTTGGGAGCCCCCCTCTGATGCCGGTTTGCGGTGCCGGTGTGTGACCCGATCATTGCAGGGTCGACGATGCCGCCGTTTGGTGTTGCGCGAATGTTTCGATCTGTGTGTCAGCACCCTCGACGTGTTGACATTACGGTCCCGTCCGTGGAATCAGCGGGGGACTCTGCAACCGGCGTGATCGGGGTGATCGGCGGGTCCGGCTTTTACGAGTTCCTCAGCGATGCGGAGGAGGTCGCGGTGTCGACGCCATTCGGCCCGCCATCGGGACCCGTCGTCGTCGGAACCGTCGGCGGTCGGCATGTCGCCTTTGTACCCCGCCACGGGCGCGACCATCGCTTCGCCGCCCATCGGGTTCCCTACCGGGCAAACCTGTGGGCGCTGCACTCCGTCGGCGTTTCGTCGATCATCGCGCCGTGCTCGGTCGGCTCACTGCAAGACGACATTCGGCCCGGCCAGTTCGTGATCGTCGATCAGATCGTCGACCGAACCTGGGGGCGACTCGACACCTTTCACGACACCGGCGGCCCTAGCGATCAAGCGGGAACCGCCGGCCCGGTGCACCACCAATCGTTCGCCGAGCCCTACGACGCCGCCTTGCGTGCCCACATCATCGCGGTGGCGCGCGACGCCGGCACCGACATCGTCGACGCGGCCACGATGGTCGTGATCAACGGTCCGCGATTCTCGTCGCGTGCGGAAAGCCTGTGGTTCCGACAGATGGGCTGGGATGTGGTCAACATGACCGGTTACCCCGAGGCGGTGCTCGCCGCTGAGTTAGGAGTGCGCTACGCAACCGTCGCGCTGGTGACCGACTACGACGCCGGCGTTGGTGGGCACGAGCCGGTGACGATGGACGCTGTCTTCGCGATGATGCGCTCGAACGTGGCGCGCGTGCAGGACCTGATCAGGTCGGTCATCACGCGTATGCCCGACGATCTCGTCCGCCGGAAATGAACGACTTAGTTTCGGCTTTCGCGCAGTGGAGCCTGCGAGAACTCGCGCATGCCCGTCTCAAACGGAATTGCAGCCGTGAAGCCGAGCACGTTGGCAGCACGCGTCGGGTCGGCGAACACGTGGCGGATGTCGCCGAGCCGATAGCCGCCGACAACTCGCGGCGCTGGCGCGCCATCGGGTCGCAGAGCTTGCGCCATGTCGAGCACGGTGCGCGGGGTGCCAGTGCACACATTGAATGGGCCTGGCGCGGGTTGCACGTTGGTGAGCGCGAGCACATTGGCGCGGGCGATATCGCTGACATGCACGAAGTCGCGGCGCTGCCCACCGTCTTCGAGCACGAGCGGCGCTTCGCCGCGCTCGTACGCGCTGCGAAAGATGCTGGCCACACCCGCGTAGGGCGTGTCGCGCGGCATGCGCGGGCCGTACACGTTGTGATAACGCAGCGCGCTGACAGTTGTATCGGGGTGTTCCCTGGCGAACGCGTTACACAGCCCTTCTTGGCCGAGCTTGGTGGTGGCGTACACATTGCGCGGATCGAGCCAGTGGTCCTCGGGCACCGCTTCCGCAACCAGCGTGCGCTGGCACACCGGACACACCGGTTCGTAGCGGCCCGCATCAAGATCGGCTCGTTCCCGTGGGCCTGGTCGCACCAGCCCGTCGACGCTGCACCGGTAGCGCCCTTCGCCGTAGACGACCATGCTCGATGCAAGAACGATGCGCCCCGCAAAGCCATCGTCGTGCAACGCGGACAACATTGCGGCCGTGCCGGCGAGGTTGCGCCCTACGTACTCCTCGACATCGCCGAAGTCGACACCGAGGCCGACCTTGGCCGCCTGGTGACAGATCGCATCGGTGCCGGGAAGAACCTCCGCCCACACGTTGCGATCGCGAGCGTCCGCCCACAGATAGCGAGCGGCCGGTGCCAGCCCCGTCGGTTCGCCGTTGTGCGCTGCCGGGTCGAGATCGTCGATCACGACAACCTCGTGTCCGAGCGCAAGCAGTTGATCGACAATGTGTGACCCGATGAAGCCGGCGCCACCGGTGACGATGATCCTCATAGCTATAGACATATCAGCTCGCACTCATCTGTGGCGTTGGCGGCGGCGCGATGCCTGATGTTGTGCTGCCCGCCCTCAACGAGGCCGCGGCCGTCGAGTGGGTCCTGCTCCGACTTCCCGCCGGCTATCACGCGATCGTTGTCGACAACGGTTCGACCGACGGGACTTCGGAGATCGCGGCCGCCAATGGCGCGCAGGTGGTGTCGGAGCCGACCCGCGGTTTCGGGTCGGCGTGCTACGCGGGCCTGCGCGCGGCAACCGCCGACATCGTGTGTTTCATGGACTGCGACGCGTCGCTTAATCCGACCGCGCTGCCGTTGCTGGTCGGCGAAATCGAGCGCGGCGAAGTCGACCTGATGGTCGGTGCGCGTGTTGCGAGCAAGGGTGCGTGGCCATTGCATGCACGCGTGGCGAATCGATTGTTGGCGAGCGAGGTTCGGCGACGCACCGGACTTACCGTCAGCGATCTCGGTCCGATGCGTGCGATGCGACGCGAGAAACTGTTGGAGCTCGGCATGCTTGACCGCCGCAGCGGCTGGCCACTGGAGATGGTTTTGCGCGCACATCGTGCAGGCTGGACGATCCGCGATATCCCGATCGACTACTTGCCGCGTGTCGGCCGCTCGAAAGTCACCGGCACGATCCGCGGTACTGCGCGCGCGATCAAGGACATGAGCCGACTGTTGCGCGAAGACGGCCGGAACTGACGGATGCACCTGACCGTCATCGCGAAGGCGCCCGTCGCCGGGCGGGTGAAGACACGCCTGTGCCCGCCGTGCACGCCGCGTCAGGCCGCTGACATCGCCGAGGCCGCGCTCGCCGACACTCTCGACGCGATCGTTGCGCAGGTTGCTGGCTCCGACATCAGACCGGTGCTGCTGATCGACGGTGAACCGTCGGCGTTCGTGCCCGACGGGTTCGAAGTGGTTGCGCAGCGAGGCGACGGCCTAGAACAGCGGCTGCGCAATGGGTTCAGTGATCTCGGTCCGGGAATCATCGTCGGCATGGACACACCAGGCGCCGTTGCCGGGTTGGGTGCGGCGTGGGGACAATTGGCTCGCGGCGTTGATGTGCTGGGACTGGCCATTGATGGCGGTTACTGGGTGATCGGTCTGTCGTCAATCGAAGCCGATTTCCTCAGTGCGGTGTTCGACGACGTTCCGATGAGCACCTCGCAAACCGGTGTACACCAGCTACGTCGACTGCATCAGCTCGGTCGCCGAGTGCACATGCTGGCAAGCACACGCGATCTTGACACCGTTGACGACCTCTTGGCAGTGGCACGAGCGCAACGCGGTGGTCGACTCGGCGAGGTGCTCGCGACCGTCGTCGCGACATTGGTGTGACGTGACGTTGACGTTGACGTGACGTTGACGTTGACATTTCCATTGACGTTGAAGTGGCAGTTCGACTTGGAGTGGAGCCGACCGGCTCCGATTTGTTCATGCTCAACGAATGCCAAGGCTGGCGTCGGCACCTTCCGGTAAACCGCGCACTGTTGCGAGTAACGCGCTCGCGGGAATCGAGAGCGGCAGGATCGTGCGCGTGAGCAGCAGGTCGGTGTCGAGGCGGCCAGCGCGCACCGTTGGGCCGAAGCTTCCCCAGAACGCGCCGTCGGCGGCGATCGTCAGTTCACTGGGAATGTCGCGGGCGATGGCGTGCACACCCAGGTCGCGTTCGTCGGCGCGACCGCGGCGAACGATCGGTCGAACGATGTGGTCTTCGTCGCGTACTCCGAGCGAGCGGACGAGCTCGCGCAGCGGGTCGAGCGTGGGGCTATCGAGAGGTCCGGCCGTCGTCGCGATCCTTACCCGAATTCCGCTGACGATGAGACGGGGAACGATGGCGACGACCTTGTCGAAGTTGTCGGGCCCGCGAGCCATGTCGTTGATGTCGGGCAGATGCGAGTCCAACGAGATCTGCAAGGCGACGTTGCGGTGCGCAAATGGAGCGGCTCGTTCGAATCGATCGCCGCCCAGCAAAGTTCCGTTGGTCAACAGAATTACGGGCAAGTGGTCGGCCATCGCTGCCACGGTCTCGGGAAGCCAGGGGAGCAGCATTGGTTCGCCGCCGGTGACACCAATGCCGGTGAAGCCGAGGGCTTTGGCTTCGATGGCGATGGTGAGCATTTGCTCGGCGGTTAACTCGCGACGCTCGCTACGCGGCGACGACTCAGTCAGGCAGTACGAACAGGCGAGGTTGCAGTGATAGTTGGAATAGATCCACACCCTGCCGGGAAGTTCACCCGACTCGAGCGCCTCAGTAACAGCCGACGCCGTCACGCGAGACTCGCCACGCTCAGACGACTGGCGACCTCATCGGAGGTGGGCAGATCAAGACCGGTCGCTAATCGGTTCAGAAACATTGTGGCTCCGACTGTCACGGTCAACTCGACGAGTGCGTGCTCGGGCCAGTGTTCACGTGCCGCGACCCACGCGTCGTCCGGGATCGGGCCGGTCGCACCGGCCAGCGCGTCGATCCAACCGATCAAAGCGCGTTCGGCTAACTCTGAGAAGGCGTCTTCAAGCGCGATGTCGCCGCGCAGCGCGCGAATCTCGTCGGTTGACAGGCCGACATCAAGAGCGACCGCAGTGTGTGCGTGCACGCAATAGCGACACCCTTGCAAGACAGAAGTGCGCAAGATCGCCAACTCCTTCGCCCGTAACGACACCGATCCGGGACCGAGAGCTGCGCCGACGAAGTTCAACGTGGGACCGAGTAACTCCGGCACGGTCGCCAGCGCGGCGACGATCGGTCCCGGGTCGCCATCGGCGAAGTACTGCTGTGTAGTGATCGGCGCCTGATCAGCGTCCAGCAACTGAGTCCGTGACATCGGGCCATCCTTGCTGATGACTCGATCGTTGCGTGTCAGCGCAGGCGAGTGTTTTGCAAACGTTTCGATTCGTCAGCACTCAGTTTTGCACCGTCCGAGGATCCTGAGCAGTCGATCTGGATAAGAGGTGTAGATGCCGTCAACGCCGAGGTTGATCAGCAGTTGCATGTCGTCAACGTCGTTCACCACCCACGTCAGGATCGCGACGCCGTGCCGATGTGCCCAGGCGAGCGACTCTGCGTCCACGAGTTGTCGGCCGTCATTGCGGAACGGTGGCTGATCAACCGTGACTATCGGGACGAAGTTTGGGTCGTTACTCGCCCGCGCGTCGCGTGACGCGTAGACGTCGGCCATGATTGCGCTGGTTCGTACGTCGGGGCACTGCCGACGGAACTCGAGGATCTGCCCGTCGCTGTTCGAGCCGACGAAGACGTCGTTGAACCGCTGGTGAGCGCGCAGCAGGTCGCATACGGGTTGCACCATGTCGAGCGACTCATCCTTGAGGTCGACGGACAGCAATGTTGACGGGAACTCGTCGAGGAGCGACTCGAACGTTGGGATCAACACGTCCTCGTCGCGATATGGGTGCGAGTCGTCGTCGTTGGGGTCGCTGCCGGCGGTTGTAAATGACCACCCGGCGTCGAGCACGCTCAGTTGTTCGAACGTCATCGCTCGAATCGAGCCAGCAGTTCCTGTGATTCGATCGGTGGTCGCGTCGTGAAACGCGACCACCACATCGTCCTTGGAAAGCCGAAGGTCGACGTCGACAACATCAGCGCCCATCGCGATGCTGCGCTGAAACGCGAGCAGGGTGTTCTCCGGAAATAGCCCATCGCCGCCACCGTGTGGGATCACCAACGTGTATCCCGTTCGAAACGGGTTGGAGCCATCGTTCGGAAAGATGTCCTCGTCGATGCCCGAGCCGTCTTGGGTCGCGCCGCTGTTGTTGCCCCAAGGAACGACCCCGACAGCCACGACGACAGCCACGACGACAGCCACGACGACAGCCACGACGACAGCCACGACGACAGCGATCGCCGCAAAGCCCGGAACCACCGTGTTCCTGCGTTGGGACCGTTGCATCGGTACCAAACTAAACCTTTGCGAAACTCCGGAAGCGGTCGGGCGGGCAGCAGCGATTGGTTCTACGCTCGCGCTGTGCCTGCTCGTGTGCTGGTCGTCGACGACGAACCAATGGTGCGAGAAGTTGTCGCCCGCTACCTCGAGCTCGACGGCGTGCTGGTCGAGGAAGCGAGCAACGGCGCGGAGGCCATTGAATGGCTCGACAGCAACACGCCAGACTTGATCGTTCTCGACGTGATGCTTCCTGAAGTCGACGGGCTCAGCATTCTGCGACGCTTGCGCCTCACGACCGACGTACCGGTGATTTTGCTGACGGCACGGTCCAGCGAGATCGACCGGATCGCTGGGTTTGAACTGGGGGCCGACGACTACGTCGTCAAGCCATTCTCGCCTCGAGAAGTCGCCGCGCGGGTCCGGACGATTCTGCGACGTGGCAGAATGCCCGCCGCCGCTGGGTCTAGGGAGTTCCGCGGTGACTTCGATGGGCTCACGATCGACGCGTCAACACGTGAAGTTCGAGTCGATGGGGCGATGGTTGTTCTCACGCCCAAGGAGTTTGACTTGATCGCGTTGCTCGCTCGGTCACCCCGGCATGTGTTCAGTCGCAGCGAGCTGCTGCGCCTGGTGTGGGCATCGTCACCCGATTACCAGGACTCGGCGACTGTCACGGTCCACGTTGGTCGGCTGCGCCAGAAGATCGAGGTCGATCCCCAGAAGCCACGATGGCTCCACACCGTGCACGGCATTGGCTACAGGTTTGAGCCGTGAACGCAATGCTGGCGATGGAGCGGACACTCGGCTCGGTTATCACGAAACATCCTGTTCTCGCTGCGCTCGCGTTCGGTGGAATGACGCTTGGCACGATCGCGATTGCACTTGCGCTTCGCTCCTATCAGCGACGAGCACGCACGCTCAGCAGATCAATGTTGATCCTCGTGCTCTCGGCACTACTGATCGCAGTCTCGGCGGCATTCGTTGCGGCCAGACTGATGGTCCTCACCGAGGGAGAGTTGTTAGCGGTGCTCGAAGTGGCTGCTCTTGCAGCTGGCTTTGCGGTGCTGCTGGTTTTGATCGTGTCGAGATCCATCGGTGGCGACGTCCGACGCCTGGAGAACGCAGTCCGCGAGATTGAGGCAGGCGACCGATCTGTGCGTGTGGTTGGCCGACGCGCCGACGAGTTGGGTCATGTGGGTTCGGCGATCAACGACCTCGTGAGTCGGCTCAAAGCGCTCGAGGATGAGCGGGCCGCCATCGAAACCGAACGCCAGAACTTGCTCACCAATGTCGGTCACGACTTGCGCTCTCCGCTGGCCGCTCTGCGGGCCGCGACGGAGGCGTTGGTCGACGGTGTTGCTCGTGACCCGCAACGGTACCTTCGTTCGATGTTGCGTGACATCGAAGCCCTTGGTGTACTGATCGACGACGTCGCGCTTCTCTCCCAACTCGACGCGAAACGACTTGAGTTCGAACGGCTACCGATCAACCTCGTCGAGATCGCCGAGGCGGCGATCGATTCGTTGGAACCGATCGCGTCGGCGGCCGGCATTCACCTGGTGCTGGTCGATCCGGGAGTGGTCTACGTGAACGCAAGCCCTGTCGCACTCGCCCGCATCATCCGCAACCTCATCGACAATGGAATCCGCCACGCACCGCGCGGCACCGACGTCACGGTGAACATCTCGGCCGAAGGCGCAGCGACGGTACGGGTCAGCGACGATGGTCCCGGGTTCCCAGACGAATTTCGCGATTCCGCGTTCGACAGATTCACTCGAGCCGACGTCAGCCGAGCGCGCAACACCGGCAGTGTGGGTGGACTCGGCCTCGCGATTGCTCGCGGACTCGTTGAAGCGCACGGCGGGGAAATTTGGATCGAGGATTCCCGCCCGACGTCGGTCGCATTTCGGGTTCCGCTGCTGGCATGACACACGCCGAAGTCGTTACCCGTACCTCTGTGCTGTATTTCGGCCTCGCCGACGAAGTGCCGGTCGCAGCAGGTCCGGCTGCAGCCAGTGCCACTGTTGTGGAGCCCGCCACATGCGTGTGGACTCAACTCACCCAACAATTTGATGTCGTCGCCATCGATGGGCGCCGTGTCAGTTTGACAACTCCCGAGGGCTGTCGCGCCGTGTTGCACGCAGCGGTCCAACATCTCTCGCCCGGGGGACGACTGGTCGCATCATTTGGGCGGAGTGCACGCGAGGTCGGGCAGTACGAGCAGATGTGCGAGGACTTCAACCTTGAACCGGACGGCTGCGAGATCGACGACAGCATTCGGCTAGCGCACCGCAGAACAAGACACACCACTATTCACGACCTTGTCTTCGAGGCGCGATCAAGAATCAAGCGCAATACCCCCGCCGATCTGCAGGCTGCCCTCAACACCAAGCAACCACCCATCGTCGTCGATACTCGAACGAACACCGACCGTGATCGCTTCGGTGTGATTCGCGGGTCAGTTCACGTCCCGCGCACAACGCTGGAATGGGGCTGCGATCCAAGCAACGGTTATCGCCACCCCGCGATCGTCTCGCAGCAGCAATCGCTGGTCATTGTCTGCAACGGGGGCTACAGCTCGTCGCTGGCTGCATCGAACCTCGCGCTCCTCGGATTCGCCGATGTGGGCGACTTGATCGGCGGTCACCAGGCGTGGGTCCGAGCGGGCCTCGAAGTCGTCCGGCCCGACCACTCGTCACTCGACTATTGACAGAAGTTCGCGGCGCTTCATCACCGCGTGAACGAAGTGCTGAACGGCGCCCGACGGAGTGACGTGATCCTGTTCGAACGACTCGGTCAGCTCGAACCCGTCGGCGAATATCGACTGCAGTGACGCCACCGAGTGACGGGCGACCGGAAGACCACTGCACGAGGTCGGCCCGTCGGTCGCGAACTCGGCCATGACGAGATATCCACCTGGTCTGACGGATCGAGTTGCCGCCGCCGCGTATGCCTTTTGGTCCGCCTTGTCGGTGAGGAAGTGAAAGGTGGCTCGGTCATGCCACAACTTGACCGCTTGCGGGAGCTGAACGGTTCGCGCGTCCGCTCGAAGAAGGCTGACCGTCGAAGCGCGATCACCGAGACTTGCGCGCAGCTGATCAAGGGCCGACTGCGCGATGTCGACTGCAATTATTCCTGTGTATCCAATCTTGACGAGTTCATTGACTAACGTCGAAGAGCCGGAACCAATCACTACCACTGGGTCCGAAGGCACCGTCACGCGGCGCACGATCTCACTTCAAGTCGCGGCAGTGGACTGGTACCAGCTGACCGAGGAAGCATCGCGCTCGGTCCACGCCGACTCCCAGTGTGATCGCTCGTCCACGGCCAGAAATCTAAGCGGCCGCGACGTCCGTGACGAAGCCATTCGTGCTGGATCACAGGATCAGCGGTCATCCGTTCGGTCTTGAGTCACCGAGACCTCGCCGGGTAGCTCGTCGAAGTCGTCGGGGATCACGACCTAGCCCTCCCAGCGGCCCAACACTGAGGGCGCAACGACCGGACGGAACGGCACCAGCTTTCATATGGCGGCCGCAGCGTTGCTGAAGTCGCATGCAAAGCGGTACGAAGAAACCGATCGGCTCGCCGTGGCGTTGGCGATCAGCTGCCGAGCGCGCCGCCGAGTACCTCGTGAAAGCGCGGCCAACAGGTCGCGATCCACGCCGGGTCGTCGTCGGCGAACGCTGCCCGTACCTGCGCCCGGATGGCCGGGGCATCCTCGCCGCGCGGGTCGCCGTAGCCATGCAGCCAGGCATCCGCGCGCAGCGATTGCAGCACGGTGATGCCGTCGACGGTGCCGTACTCGATGCAGATCGGGGTGACGTCTGCATGAGGCGCGAGTTGGTCGGCAACGTTTAACCAGTCGCCAGCGAGTACGGCCGACACGCTGTCACCGGCGAGCATGCTCTTGGAGTCCGGCCACAGCGCGGCCGCGCGCTCGAACAACGGATCGCCGTGAGCCGCGCTCGCGATCAACTCCCCATGGCCCCATGGCCCGAGCCCGGTGTGCAGGTCAATGATGATCACCCGCTGCGCCGACCTCAGGTTCGCTGCGCACCACTCTCGCAACCAGCGGTGTGACCACACCGGACCGGTCCCGCCGTAGAACACCCCCTTCGGGTGTGCGTACTGCCCGCCACTGACGACGGCCTGCACCTTCGGGAAGCCCCACTCGGCAACGAGATTGAGCAGGGCATCCATCGTGCGCTGCTGGGTCTCGGCACTCCAGTCGTCGGGCACCACGTCGGCGGCGATGCCGTCGTAGTCGACGTTGTGCGGTGCTGGCTGCAACCAATCGACAAAATTCCGATTGAGGTCGACGTTGTCCTCGTTGACCCGGCGGACCCAGGCCATGCCGAATGGATTGAGAGCGTGGATGTTGACGACTCGCAGTGCACTCGGCCTCTCGTCCGCGTGGTTGGCCAGCCAATGGGTTTGCAGTGCCGAGCCGCAGTAGCCCTCTACTCCATGCGTCGCGGAAAACACGAGTACAACGGTGCTTGCATCGCGTGGCCCGACTTCGGCGACATCGATGCCCAGCGACTCGTTCTCGGGCCCGCGCAACGGGTGCTCGAACGTATCGACCGTGGCACCGGCGGCTTTCGCCGCGGCGAGAAAGGCCGCGCGAGCGATCGGGTAGGTCGGGCTGAGCACTGGTGCCTCGGACATGCGGACAGTGTTGCAGCCCGATGTCGTGCTGCTGGCTTCGTGCGGCGTCTTCACTCAGGGCGTTCTTCGTCGAAGGTCTGCAGAACACGTGGACCGGGTGGCGTTCAGCTGTCAGCCGGGAAGTGCTGATCCAACCAGCTTCTTGCCGTGGCGCTCAACGGGTTCTCTGGGTGAGACTAGTGAGACGTCGGCGACGACTGAATCGACCGCTGCTCGGGTCGCAGGGTTGGCGTTGATCCAGCCGTCGATGTCGTGGGTGGAACCACGATCTGGATTGTGTTCCAGCACGATGGCTGCGCCGCCCACCACCGATATTGACAACCTGTGGCCCGCATCGCCAAGGCGAACTGAGAGTTGCTCCAATGCCCACACGATGTCACCCCGTTCGAGCATCAGACTGACTGTAGTTCCGATCGGTCGAGCACGATGTTGCGGCGCAGCAGCGGCTCCGGAGTCGCTTCGACGACATTCTGATCGTCAATTGAGTAGCGGTCGACGAACCATGTGTCGGCGAGCTTTGTCGAGGTGCCGATCAGCCATCTCGGTAGCGGCAACCCTTCTTCGCGCAAGCTGACGCTGTGTCAGATTCCGACTTCGCCGAGCTGTTCTCACGAGACGTGCCGAGGTCTGCAGACCTAGGTGGGGGCGACGAGCTCAATGCCCTCGTACTCGGCGAACACCCGGTCCTTGCTGACGAGCTCGAGGCACTCCGCGATCGCTTGCGCGATCAGCATCCGGTCGAACGGGTCGGCGTGATGCATCGGCAATGCGCCAGCGGCGGTCGCGTGCTCGAACGTGATATCGAGCGGGTCGAAGCCGGCGCCCCTGCACTCCTCGGCGAAGCCTGTCGGTGCGGTCAGCTTGCCCGCTGCTTGCTTGATGGCGACCTCCCACACCGACACCGCCGAAACCAGCACAGTGTTGCGCGGGTCTTCGATTGCTGTTCGTAGTGTCGGTGAGAGCACCGATGGAGACGACAGCGCCCACAGCGCGACGTGCGTGTCGAGCAGCAGCTGCCTCATGGCAGTTCCCCGGCGAACGCGACCGCGACCTCGCCGGACAGCTCGTCGAAGTCGTCGGGGATTGCGACCTGCCCTTCCCAACTGCCCAACACTCTCGGCGCAACGACTGGTCGGAACGGCACCAGCTTGGCGACGGGGGTGTTGTGACGCCGGATGACGATTTCCTCGCCGGTTTGCTCGACCTGCGCGATCAGCTGCGAGAGGTGTGATTTCGCTTCGTAGATGCTGACAGCCATAGTAAGAGTCTAGTCAGACCTGATCAATATGATATTCAGTTGCGCGGAAGCAGTACTCGCGGGCGGTCGGGCCAACCGATTCGGCCGTCAAGAGTACGCTCCGGCTGAAATGAGAATCCGATGAGCGAGTTGAACAGCGCGCTGCAGGCGCCAGCCGAGAAAGGGCTCCCGTACGGGGCGGCATCGGCCGACGTTCTGGCCGGACGCGAATTGAACGTGGCTCGCGGCGACCTCCCGCTGCCGGTGCTGACGCTGAGTCGGAAAGCCGTCAACCACAACATCTCGACGATGGCCGCCTGGTGCGCGGAGCGGAACGTTCTGCTGGCACCGCATGGCAAGACGACGCTCGCCCCGGAACTGTTCCGTCGCCAACTGGATGCTGGAGCATGGGGTTTGACCGTATTTGGCGCGCGGCAAGCCGAGCTCGCTATCGCCGCTGGCGCGAAGCGGATCATCGTGGCCGGCGAGGTTGTCGACGCTTGCGAACTTCGCCAGCTCTCTGAGTTGGCGTCCGCCGTGGAGATCTACGTCTTCGTGGATTCAGAGGAGGGACTTCGTCGCTTGGCTGCAGTTGGCCAGATCGAGCCCCGCCTCAGTGCCTTCATCGAGTTCGGCATCCCAAAGGGCAGGACCGGTGTTCGAACCCGGTCCGAGTTCCTGAGCCTCCTGCACCACGCGCGCCAAGCAGACGGACTGAAATCGGTCGGCATCGCTGCCTATGAAGGACTCATTCCTTCGCCGCGCCGCGCATTCGCGCCACCGCACGAGCGCGTCCCGATTGGGACCGATGACGTACGCGGTTTCCTCGCCGGATTTGTGCAAACGATCGCAGCCGCGCGCTCCCAGGGACTTGTGGATGACAGCACCATCGTCACTGCGGGTGGCAGCGGCGCGTTCGACGTGGTTGTGGAAGAACTCCGCGGCGTCGCTGGACCTCTCATATTGCGCAGCGGTTGCTACATCACGCACGATCACGGTGTCTATCAATTCCAATCACCGCTCGAGGTTCGCAACGCAACCGACGATCCGCCGAAAGCGTTCCTTGAGCCTGCGCTGCGCCTCTGGGCAAGGGTCATCTCGACGCCGGAAAACGGATGCGCAGTACTCGGCTTCGGTCGCCGAGACACTTCGAATGACACCGGCTCACCTGTGCCGCTTGAAGTGGTGACTGACGACGGAGTTCGCCGCCCGCTGACTACGTGGACTGTCCGCCAGATGTGGGACCAACACGCGCTGGTCCGTACGAACGGCACGGACGAGCCGCTTGCGATCGGCGATGCCGTCGTGGTCGGCATCTCTCACCCGTGCACAACATTCGACAAGTGGCGCCGCGTGCTTGAGGTCGATGACAACGACACGGTGATAGGCGTCATCGACACCTACTTCTAAACCGCTCCGACTTCTGCCGCTGGGCCGCAGTCCATCAAAGACAGCGCGCTCGCTGGAGTTCGGCGAGTGAGTGCGATGCTCTACGGTGGCCGAATGATTCCACTGTTACCTGACGCTGGCTGCGATGTCGACGACGTACTTGCTGAACTGGCCGCTAAACGTGGCGCCGATGTCGACTGGGCGTCTGGTCGAACTTTCGGCATGGTGTACGACGGCGGCCCTTCGGTGCATGAGGTGGCAGAGCGCACCGCGAAGGCGTTCCTTCACGAGAACGCACTGAACACCAAGGCGTTCCCGTCGCTGGGATCGATCCAGTCGGAAGTGGTTCGATGGACGGCCGGGCTGCTCCACGGGTCTGCGAGCGTCTCGGGCTTCCTCACGAGCGGTGGCACCGAGTCGATCCTGTGCGCGGTGTTAGCGGCACGTGAGCGTGCACGAGCAGAACGTGGCATCAGCGCGCCGGAGATGGTGGTCGCCGAGAGCGCGCATGCAGCGTTTCACAAGGCCGGCCACTTGTTCGGGGTCACGGTCCGTAAGACCCGGGTTCGGCCTGATTGGACTGCCGACGTCGATGCGATGGCCGCAGCGGTCAACGACAACACGGTGCTGGTCGTCGGATCGGCCCCGCAGTATCCGCAGGGCGTGGTGGATCCGATCCCTGCGATCGCTGCGATCGCCGCGGAGGCAGGCGCCAACTGCCATGTGGATGCGTGCATGGGCGGCTTCGTCTTGCCCTTCGCCGAACTGCTCGGGAGAACGGTTCCGCCGTGGGACTTTCGCGTCGACGGGGTCACCTCTATCTCCGCTGACATTCACAAGCTGGGATACGCACCGAAGGGTGTGTCGGTCGTGCTCTACGCCTCAGCAGCGTTGCGCGCCTACCAGACGTTTGTGTTCGACGACTGGCTTGGCGGCTTCTACGCGTCACCCAACATCCAGGGCACTCGACCGGGCGCGCCGATGGCGATGGCGTGGGCGGTGATGCGACACCTCGGCGTCGACGGCTACAAGGCTCTCACCGCCACTGCCCTCGATGCTGCCGACAGGCTGCGGGCGGCGATTGGTGAAATCGACGGCATTCGTGTGCTCGGTGACGGCACCTTCCATCTCGTTGCGATGGCGGGCGACACCGACTCGGCGGGTGGTCCCGTCGATGTGTTCGCGTTGGGCGACGCGTTGCAACGGCGGGGCTGGTTCCACGATCGGCAAACACCACCGGACTCGCTGCACTCCACCGTGTCGAACGGCAACGCGGCTGTCCTCGACGACTATGTCCGAGCGCTGCGCGAGTCGGTGAACGAGGTGCGCGGCACGGTGGCGACCGACCGAGCCACGAACTACGCGACGCTCGAGTGATCAGCATGGACGCGGACGTTGCGAAGGCGCGGGCGTGGGCCACGATCGACCACATCGAGTCTGAGCTGGTCGAGATCAGTCACGCCATTCACGCTCGGCCAGAGCTCTGCTACGAGGAGTACTTCGCTGCCCACACGCTGTCGAGTGCGCTGCAGCGACACGGGATCGAGGTCGAGGCCCCGGCCTTCGAGCTCGCCACAGCCTTCGCGGGCCGCTGCGGCAATGCCGGTCCGCACGTGATCATCTGCTGCGAGTACGACGCGCTGCCGGGCATCGGTCACGGCTGCGGCCACAACATCATCGGCACTGCGGGCATCGGTGCCGGCATCGCCCTCGCTCCGCTCGCCGAACACCTCGGGGGTCGTGTGACCATGCTGGGCACACCGGCCGAGGAGGGCGGTGGCGGCAAGCTGCGCCTCCTCAAGCGGGGGGCTTTCGCCGACGCCGACGCCGCGATGATGGTGCACCCCGAACCGGCCAACGTCGAGATGGTGCCCTACCTCGCGAACGAGACGCTGGTCATCACGATGCACGGCCGCGCCGCGCACGCCTCATCGTCCGAACGCGCTGGCATCAACGCCCTCGACGCACTTGTCCTCGGCTACCAGGGGGCTCAAGTCCTGCGCGCCAACCTGGGCCGAGACGAACGGGTCTTCGGCATCATCACCAACGGTGGCGCCGCCGACAACATCGTGCCTGCAGAAGCGACCGCCCGCTACCGGATCCGCGCTCGCAGCAACGACCGGCTCGACGGATTGCGAGCCCGATTGACCGAGTGTTTCCAGGGCGCCGCCCGCCAGCTGGGGGCCACGTGCACGATCGAGTCGCTCGGCGGTTACCTCGACTTGCGCTCCAACCGAGCGCTCGCAGCCGCATTTCGGGTGAACGCCGAGGTTCTCGGCCGACGCTTCCTCGACCCCGCCACGATCCCGATCGAAGCCGCCGGTTCGACCGACATGGGCAATGTCAGCTATGAGCTGCCAGTCATCCATCCGGTGCTCGATGTCGGAACCCGGTGCGCAGGGCACACGATCGAGATGACCGCAGCATCAATCACCCCCGCCGCCGACCGCTGCCTGCTCGACGCCGCCAAAGCCATGGCCGGCACCGTCATCGACTTCTGGACTTCGCCGGAGCTCCGCGATCAAGTGACCGCAGAGTTCTCCGCAATCGTCGAGGGCCCCCGGTGAGGATGCATTGCGCTGAACTCGGCCTAGACGCCGACAGCGACGCCTGAGAGTCCCGGCGGGCGGGAATGTCGGGTTGACCTCGCCGGGTTTCCCAGCCATGTCCAGACGACAACGTTCTCGCCTTGCGGCCTTGGCTCTCGCGGCCGCGGTGATGGCTGCCGCCTGTGGTGGGTCTCGCGAGGCCTCGGTGAACCCAGGGGCACGCCCGAATCTGCCAGTCGCAAATGCCGTGTCCACCGAGTTCCTGCCCGCAGTGACGGTGTGGGATGTTGGCCAGAAGGAATGGGTGCAGCTCGCGAACTTCTTGCCGGCGGACAAGCCGGTCCTCGTTTGGTTCTGGGCGCCGCATTGACCGTATTGCCGGGCGGAAGCGCCCGGGGTCGAGCAGTTTGCTCGACAGAATGCTGATGTTCTCCGAGTGATCGGGCTTGGGACGCAGGACACGCTCGGGGAGGCCGAGGAGTTCGTTGACAAGTACGGAACGAAGTCGTTCACCATGCTGTGGGACGAGTCATTCGAATCATGGACAGCGTTCAACGTCAGTTCGCAGCCGACCGCGATTTTGTTTGCCGCCGACGGCCATCCGATTCAAGGTTGGCAAGGACCATTTCCTGAGTCCGAGGTTTTGGTGCTAGCAGCCGAATCGGGCTGAACCAGTGCGCTCGGCGCGGGAATGCTGCGACCAGTCTCGGGGGTTTCTTACCCATGAAGAACCTCCCCAACACTCCCGTTTCACGTTCCGCGTTCCTTGCGGCGGCCGCTGGGATCGTGCTCACGGCATGCGGCGGCGGCAGCGGCCCCACCGCCGGGTCAACTCAAAACGACGTCTCGGCCGACACCGGCCTGCCGTCGCCCTCATCGACGCTGGCACCGCCAGTGCAGCCCGCCGGGCCTGGTGTGGCATCGGTCATTCCGGCTGCGCTGTTCGGTGCGACCACCATCAACGGCGACCCGTTCGACGCAAGCATCCTGGCCGGTCGCCCGACAGTCGCCTGGTTCTGGGCGCCGTGGTGTGTCATCTGCCGTGGCGAGGCGCCTGATGTCGCCGAAATCGCCACTCGCTATGCGGGCAAGGTGAACTTCGTCGGCGTCGCCGGTCAGGCCCAAGCACCCGAGATGCGAGATTTCGTGTCCGACACAGGCACTGAAGGCATCACCCATCTCGACGACAGCAGCGGCAACATCTGGGCGTCGTACGGGATTTACGCCCAGCCTGCGTATGCATTCATTACCGACGACGGCCGGGTCGAGACGTATGTCGGTTCGTTGGGTGGCGACGGGCTCGCCGATGTCATCGAGCAACTGATCGTCGCCTGACGCCCGACTGCTCTCTCCAGCTGTCCGGCTCAGGACCCCTGCTCGAGGGTGGTCGAGATGTGGGCGGTTCCTTCGAGGGTGCGGTGCACGGGGCACTTGTCCGCGATGCGCAAGAGCGCAGCGCGTTGGTCGTCGTCGAGGCCGCCCTTAACGACGATGCGTCGCTCGAAGTGGTCGACGAGCGGACCCTTTCCTTCGACGCATGCGTCGCAGTCCTGGGCGTGGGTCTTAGCGTGGCTCACCTCGACGGTCACGCGGTCAAGTGGAAGACCTTTGCGGTCGGCGTAGAGCCTGAGCGTCATCGACGTGCATGCTCCGAGCGCCGCGCCGAGCAGGTCGTACGGCGATGGACCGGCGTCGAAGCCGCCGACGTCGACCGGCTCGTCGGCGAGGAAGCGGTGATCACCGACCACGACGTGGTTGAGAAACGTCCCCTGCCCGGTCTCTGCGACTACCACTTGCGCGCTCGCGTTTGGCGACGGTGCGGCTGGGTGCTCGTCAACGAGGAAGCGTTCCGACCAGCACGCGATCATCCGCGCCGCGTAGATGGCATCAGCTGGTCTGGTCAGGAGGTGGTCTGCTCCGTCAAGGGCGAGGAAGCTTTTCGGGTGTCTCGCTGCGGCGTAGAGCCGTGCCGCGTTGTCGATGTCGACGACGTTGTCGGCGGGAGCATGAACGACGAGGAGCGCCGCGCGGAGTTGACCGGCTCGTTCCTCGATCGAGTGCGAGGCCAGGTCGTCGAGCATCTCGCGACGGATGGTGAAGCAGCGGCCGGCGATGTCGACCATCGCGCGGCCCTGTTGCTCGATCACGGGGAGTTGCGGGCCGAACAGTCGGGTGATGTGGGCGACATCGGCGGGCGCGCCGAGCGTTGCGACGGCGCGGACCTCGGGGAGATCGGCGGCGACGGCGATCACTGCGGCACCGCCGAGGCTGTGGCCGATGAGCAACTGTGGCGCAGCGTGGTGCTCGCGGAGCCACGCTGCGGCGAGCCTGAGGTCGTCGAGGTTGGAGGAGAAGTCAGTGTTGGCGAAATCGCCTTCGCTCGAGCCGAGGCCGGTGAAGTCGAAGCGGAGGACACCGATGCCATGGCCGTTGAGCTCGGCTGCAATGCGCCCCGCGGCTACGACATCCTTGGAACAAGTGAAGCAGTGAGCGAACAGCGCGAAGGCCCTTGGTGGGCCGGCGGGAAGGTCGAGCCTGCCGGCGAGCGGAGTGCCGAGGCTGCCGGTGAAGGTCACTCGTTGGGGGTTTCGTGTCATCTCGTCAGATCCGTTCGTCGAGCGCCTTCACGACTCGTAAACCCGCTCCAACGCGTGATGCTTCCCCTTGCCTGGGAACCAATTGGCTCCCAGGCAATGCCAGGGGCGTGAACAGTGACCGGGCGTCCGGTCCGTCTGTCTCAGTTGATGGCGTTGGTGTGGGTGATGGGGGTGGTCATGAGCGTTCGGGGGACGAGCACGAATCCGGCGGTGCCAGCGGCAAGCAGGAGGAGTCCGCCCATGATGTAGACGCCGCGGATGCCGAGCTGGTCGGCGAGGATGCCACCAGCGCCGATGCTGATGAGCCGTCCGGTCTGCCAGACGATGTCGTAGAACGCGAAGATGCGTCCTCGGAGTCGGTCGGGCGTGGTGGTTTGGAGCACGGTGTTGTAGGTGACGTTGCCGGTGCTGGTTCCGATCCCGTAGAAGCCGAGGCTCGTGAGCGCGATCGCGAAGTTCGAGACGGCGGCCAGGATCAGGTCGACCAGCCCGCGCAGGATGTATGGGCCGAAGAGCAGCAGCGGTTGGCGGACGTCGGTGACGTAGCGTTGGAGCACGAGCGGGCCGATGCCGGCGCCGACACCGATCGCTGCCAGCAGGAGCCCGAATCCGGTGGCGTCGATGTGGAGGTGTCGTTTGGCGAGCACGACGAGCAGGGCGCTGGTCGCTCCGGCGGAGAGTGCGGCGAGGCCTTGCACCGCGGCGAGCGTGCCGAGCAGGCGGCTGTTGCGGATGATCTGTATGCCCTCGACGATCTCGGCGCGACGGCTGCCTCGTTCGACCGGGTCGGTGGGAGGACTGCTCAGGCCGCTGAGTGCGATTGCTGAGGCGAGGAATGTGACGGAGTTGATGCCGAACGCGGCGCTCGCTCCGAGCGTAACGACGACGGCGCCAGCAAGGGGTGCGAGCACGATCTGGGACATCACGGCTGCGGACCACACAGCGGAGTTCGCGGCGACGAGTTCGTTGTCGTCGACGAGCGACGGCAACAGACTGGACGCGGCCGGGTTGAAGAAAACCGACAACGCGGCGAGTCCGAACGCAGCTGCGTAGAGCGCCCAGAGTTGGTCGGAGTTGAACGCGACGACCGCGGCAATCATGGCCCGGCCGAGGTCCGCGGCGATCATGACCTGGCGGCGGGGGAGCCGATCGACGACGGTTCCTGCGACGAAGCCGAGCAGCAACACGGGAGCGATCTCGAGTGCGACGACACTGCTGACGTTGATCCCCGAGTTCGTGATCTGGAACACGACGATGACGAGCGCGACTGCGTTGAAGGTGTCTCCCCATCGGCTGATGGTCTGGGCGATAAAGAGACGCCGAAAACTCCGGTGACGCAGCACGCTGCGAATCCCGCCCCGAGGCGACCCGGAACGGTCAGCACTCATGATGAGGGATCGCGGGCGAAGACTGCGGCGGCGTGGCCGCCCCACAGCAAAGTGTGCGCGTTCAGAGCATCGATCCGAGGTCGGAGGTGACGGTGGGGTACGCAGCCGTCATCGATTTGAGTTGTCGGGTGGTGAGCCCGAGTTTGATGGCGAGTGCGCAGAAGTTGATGAGTTCGCCGTACTCGGGTCCGAACATGTGGGCGCCGACGATGGTGTCGTTCGAGGTGTCGACGAGGATCTTGACCGCTGCGGTGGTTTCGCCGATCCGGTAGTTGGAGTACCAGCCGCTGGTGTCGCGGTAGCGGACATCGAGTTCGATGCCTCTCGCTCGGGCGTCTTCTTCGAGGAGTCCGACCCGTGCCAGTTCGGGGATCGTGAACACGGCGGTGGGCACGCCGTCGTAGTCGGGGGTGGTCGTGGTGTTGTTGAGCATGTTCGACGCGGCGACTTTGCCTTCGAACACGGCGACGGGGGTGAGCGGCATACCGGGGCTGTCGGCCGAATCGCCAGCAGCGTAGACACCCGGGTTGGTCGTGCTCTGGAGATGGTCGGCGACGTGCACGCCCTGGTCGCCGTATGCGACGTCGGCGGCGTCGAGCCCGAGTCGGGACAACTCGGGAACGCGGCCAGCTCCGTGGACGATCAGATCGGTCTCGATGGTCGTCGTTTCGCCGGATCTTTCGACGGTGACCAGATAGCTGTTGCCGGTCGGTTCGATCGAGGTGACGACGGTGTTGCGGTGGAGGCCGATGCCGACGTCGGCGCTGCGGGTGATCAGCAGTTCGACGAGGTCGGGGTCGAACCCTTTGAGTGGTCGTGCGCCGCGATCGACGATCACCGGGTTGCTGCTGGCTCGCGCGGCGATGTGGGCGAACTCGAAGGAGATGAATCCTCCACCGATGAACAGTGTCCGGGCGCGCAGCTCTTCGAGGTTCAAGAAGTCGGTGCTGTCGATGACGTGCTCGGCGCCGGGGAAATCGAGGGGTCGGGGCCGGGCGCCGGTTGCGATCATGAAATGGCGTGCTTCGTGGCTGGTGCCATTGATGTCGAGCATGTTCGGTGCCGTGAACACCGCGGTTCCGTGGAGTGTCTCGACGCCGTTGTGGTGCAGGTCGTCTTCCATGTTCTGGGGGACGGGGTCGGTGAAGCCGTGCTTGTGCTTCATCAGATCGGCCCAGTTGATGACGAGGCCGTTGGCGTCGATGCCTTTGCCGCTCATGAGTCGAGCGTTGTCGATGATCTCGGCACCGCGTCGCAGGATCTTCTTCGGGTCGCAACCACGCAAGGCGCAGGTGCCGCCGTAGGGGAGTTCGTCGACGATCGCCACTCGCCAGCCTGCCGAGGCGCATTTGTTTGCTGCCGCGACGCCGGCCATGCCAGCGCCGATCACGATCAGGTCATACGTGTCGCTCATTGTTCTGGGTTCCTTCCACCTGTGGGTTGAGTGGAGACCTCAAGGTGACATCCACGGGATCCACCGTAGACCTTGATCCGCAGGAGAAGGTCAAGAGGTCATCACCGCAAGCGTGCGAAGCGTCGCTTGACCGAGGCGGGCTGACGAATTGGATCAGCCAAACGTCGACTCGTCGACGCTGCTGCTCGTGCTGAATATGTGGCAGATCTCGCCAGCGGTGCAGTCGGCCGGGTTGAGTTGTCTGCTGCGGTCGAGAAGCTGGGCGAGTTCGGATTCGAGCGCCGCGAGCTGTCGGCGACGTTGCCGAACGTCGGCGAGTTTGGTCGCGAGCATCTCGTCAACGTGGCTGCACGGCGCAGTGCCGTCGTCGCGGACATGGAGGACGCTTGAGATCTCAGCGAGTGTGAGCCCAGCGGCCTGGGCCGTGCGGATGAACCGGAGTCGGGCAAGCGTCGTGTCGTCGTAGACGCGGTACCCGTTCTCGGCGCGCCGGGGGTCGGGCAAGAGTCCCTTGCGTTCGTAGAGCCGAACGGTCGCGGTCGGGATCCCGAGCGTTTCAGCGAGCTGGCCGATCAACATCTTCATCACTTTAGCCCTTGACCTTGTTCCGTGGGAGAAGGTTTAGCGTCGGCTTCGTGCTCGCAACTTCACCACGAAAGCTCGACTATGAATGAGAAGGCATCGACGATCGGCCCGCTTGCTGCGGCCGCCGCTATGTTGGGTTTGTGTTGCGGGATCCCGCTGTTGGCCCCGGTTGGCGTGGTCGGCGTTGTCTCCGGAATCGGGCTCGGCAGTTGGATGATTGCCGGAGTCGCATCTGCTGTCGTCCTCATCGGATTGGTCCGCTGGCGCCAAGGGCCGTCGACGTCGACATGCGACGTTTCGACGTCACATCACGCCGACGGACGTTCCTCACGATCCCCCACGACACAGGGCAAGTATTCGTCTCCGATCGCGGTCACGCAGGCCGATCGTCCATCAGCCGGACCCGGGGGAAGAACATGAGCAACTGCTGTAGAACCGACCAATCGATCGATCCCACCGCTTGCCCCAGCTGTGGTTTCACGGGCCCTGTTGTCGGAGCGCTACCGGTCCGGTCCCACCTCGCCGAAGCCATCGAGGGATCGTGGCAACACTGCCCGAAACCTGACTGTGTCGTCATCTACTACCTCGACATCCACACCATCACCGCCGACAGCGTCCGGACTCAGGTCGGACACAAAGCGAGCGAGAAACCCACCCCGATCTGTTTCTGCTTTGCCCACACCGCCGACGACTTCGCCGACGACCTCAAAGCCAACGATGGTGTCAGCACGATCAAGGCTGAAATCAAGACCGCCGTCGCTAAAGGCTTCTGTGCCTGCGAGCACCTGAACGTCAGCGGCAACTGCTGTCTCGCCGACGTCCACCGCACCCTGAAAAGCATCACGACAGCGGCCACTGCGCGGGTCTGATATTTGGCCCGGGTCAACACAATGTCGTTGCTCGGTGGGCCGGTCACTGATCCCTGGGCCTTCGGCCCGGAGGGTGAAACCCGAACGGTGACAACCAAATTGACGGGACTTTCGGGAATAGAGTCGTCGCCCTACCGGGTTGCCCGCCCCATGAAGCAACTCGTGACCTGTGCAGCGATCGGCCTGATGGCGTTGTCGGCCTGCGGATCCGGTTCCGGCGCGGGCCGCCCGACCTCGTCCGCTAGCGACTCAAACTCGAGAGTGAGCCCGCTCCCGGCGATCGAAGTGGACGACGTCACAGGCGACCGGCGCGTCGCTCTTGACGCGTTCATCCCATCCGACCGACCCACCCTGGTCTGGTTCTGGGCGCCACATTGACCTGTGTGCCGGGCCGAGGCGCCCGGTGTCGAGCAGTTTGCTCGAGCGAACGCAGACCGGCTGCAGGTGATCGGACTCGGTACCCAGGACAACCTCGAGATGGCCAAAGAGTTTGCCGACACGTTCGACATCACCCACACCCTGCTGTGGGATCAGTCGTTCCAGTCGTGGGCGCAACTCGGTGTGTCGCTGCAACCGAGCGCGAAGTTGTACGGCGCTGACGGCGAATTGCTCGCAGAGTGGCTCGGGCCCTTCGACGAGGAAGACGTCCTCGAGCTCATCGACGGCAACCAGGTCTCGGCGGCCGATGGAGCCGAGGCCACCGTCGAGCGCTTCTGTCGCTACGCCGATCGTTTGTCTCGCGCCCAGAGCGACGCGGGCGCGTATTCGACCGCATCCGATGATCAGCGGCAGCGAATCCTCGACGACCTCCGGTACGCGGCGAACGCCTTGGCCCAGACCGCCCCAAGCGAACTGGCTGTGCTGTCCGAGCAACTCGCGGCGGCGATGCGAGCGCACAGCCAGGTGCTCCTCGACGCCGACCTCCCAACGGATCCATCGGCGGCCGGGGGTTACGACGACAGCGCAGCCGCGCTCGACTCGGCGATCGCCGCCAGCGTCGCTGCGTTGAACGACACTTGCGGCGTCATGCTCCAACCTCACGCAACTCCGTGAGTGCAATTGGCAGTCCACAGCAGCGCGACGGTGCCCCGGGAGCGAGTTGGCTCCCGGGGCACCGTGAGGGGTATCTGCAGATCAGACGTGAGCGTGGTGGCGCAGCGAACCTGAGGCCGCGACAGCCGTTGCCTGCCGGCGAGCGAGGACGGTCCACCCTGCGGCGACCATCGCGAACATGAGGTGGCCGACGAACAGCACCCACGGGGTGAACAGTGACCGTGCGTCGGGATCGATCGCATTCCAGGCCACGAGCTGGCCGGCCCATGCCGCCATTGGCACGCCGATCGATACGGCAACCGCTCCGGTGGTCGAGATCGACCTACGGCTGACGCCGATGACGATCATGACGCCGAGCATCATCGACACCATCATGTGGATGACGATTCCCAGGACGAAGGCGGCGCCGTTGAACCCGCCGTCGAGTGGCGCTCCACGCCAGAGCGAGTGGGCGATGAAGTTGACGGGGGCGAAGAACCCGTCGCCGGTTGCGGCGAGCGCGATCATGGACCACATCGCCATCGCCATGCCGCCCACGGCTCCGAGTAGTGCTCCCTGGATGATCTTTCGTTCGTTCATGTTGCTGTCTCCTTGTGTCGAGTTACAACAGGGAACCCGCCGAGTAGCGCTGCTCGTCCAGGAGTGTCAGGTTGCTGACAAAGTCGGTGCCCGACGTTGAGCCGCTGGCTCGAAGGTCGGCGACCCGACGCCACGGTCGACGACTCGATGCGCCAGGCCGCGTGGGTTGCACGGTGCGTCGGGCGTGGATCAGTTCCTCACCTTTCTGCTTCTGACCTGGAGTTGCTTGCCGCCCAGCTGACGACGGTGAGGTTCTTGCGCGGCGATGTGGTGTTCGTTGCAGGTCAGATGTTGACCGCGGTGTGGGTGGTCCGCTCCGGATCCATCGGACTGTTCGCGGGAGCCGGCGCGGAGCGTGTGATCCTTTCGATTCTTCGCCCGGGAGATCTCGATGGGGATGTCTCGATGCTGCTCAACATGCCGCAGCCCTACTCGGCTGAAGCACTCGAGGACTCGATCTGTCATCGGCTCGACAATGAGCTCTTCGTAAAGATGTTCGGCCAACATCCCGAGCTTGCGCGTCGCTGGCTGACCGCGGTTGCAAGTCGGCTTGCAACGAGCCAGCAGCGCCTGGTCGACCTACTCGGTGTGCCGCTAGCCCAGCAGGTTGCACGGGTCATCCTCGACGAAGCCGTCGATGGTGAGCTTCCGTATTCGCAGGCAACCGTCGCAGCCCTGCTCGGCGCTCGACGGCCGTCGGTGAACAAGGTGATCAGCGACCTTCAGCGTCGTGGACTCATCGACGTCGGCTACCGATCGATCAAAATGCTCGATGCGACAGCGTTGCTTGCGCAGGCGCGTCGATCGGCCGAGCGGCCGAGCTCATGAAGCATCCGGGACGGCTGATCGCTGTTGCCGTCGGCAGCTCGATCGCCGCAATGTCCCAGTGGCGTTTCGCGAGTCAGCGACGATCCCGCGTCGACTGGCGCCCGCCGCGTCCGCGCACGATGTCGTTACCTCTTGCCGCCCGGGTAATAGGGGAGGGCACTCCACTCGTGCTGCTCCACGGGCTTGGGGCTTCGGGCGACTATTGGGGCTCAGCATACGATCGGCTCGGCGATCAACATCGCCTCGTTGTTCCCGATCTCCTCGGGTTCGGCGCATCGCCGCGACCGACCATCGGCTACGGGCCGGACGAACACGTAGCGGCCATCGAAGCGTGCCTCGACGCCGCACACGTCGATCAGCCCGCTGTCGTGGTGGCGCACTCGGCAGGCGCCATCGTCGCTCTGCGGCTCGCCGCAACCCGCAGGGAACGCGTACGAGCCCTGATCATGTTCGGGCCACCTCTCTACCCTGATGCGATCGACGCTCGACGTCATGTCAAGCGGTTGGGTCTGTTGGCGCGTCTCTTCGCGAACGATGGCAACTTCGCTGCAATCGTGTGTCGTTGGTCGTGCGCTCACCGACGGCTGGCGGCGGTGTTGGCCGAGCTCAGCCGCCCGGACCTTCCGGCGCGGATCGCACGCGACGGCGTCGAGCACACTTGGGCGTCGTACACTCAGACGCTTGATGGGCTCGTGCTCGACAGTGGCGCCGCTGGCTGGCTTGCTGACGTCACCATGCCCGTGGTGATCGTGGCCGGCCGCGACGACCCTGTCTGCAACCACGCGTTTCTCGAGGACATCGCTCGTACCCACCCGAACACTTCATATCGGGCCTGGCGCGGTGACCATCAACTGCCGCTCACCGACCCAGGCCTCGCCATCGAACTCATTCTCGACGTGGCCGACAGTTCGTGACGTCAGCACAGTCTCGCGGGTAGATCGCTCGGTCAGGCCACACTTGCTCGTCGGCGTCGTCGAAGGAAAGCGGCCACGGTTGCGACAGCACCAAGGATGACGACGGCAGCGAGCGCAGTGGACGCGGGGTTGTCGGGAACGATGTGGTTGGTGAGCCAACTCTGAATGCGGATCGCCCGATCGATGATCGGGTCTTCGGTGTCGCCGTTGAAGACCCTGATCTCGTACCAGCCGTAGTACGCGACGTACAGGCCAGCGATCACGATGAGACCACCGGCAATCCGGTTGATCTTGGGCATCGCGTTGCGGAAGCGTTGGACGACGGTCGCTTTGGCGAGGGAGAGCGCGACGGTGAGGATGCCGATGACGATGCCCATGCCGAGCGCGTAGGCGAGGAACACTCCGCTGCCAGCGATGAAGCTGGACGACCGGAACGTGGTGGTGGTGATCGCGAGGAACGGACCGACGGTGCAAGACAGTGAAGCGGTGGCGTAGGAGATACCGAAGAGGAACATCGATGGAAGGGTTCCGTCACTGCCACCGCGCTGCAGTTTGGGGATCTTGAGGGTCGGTTGGCGGCCGGCGAGGAGGGCGATGCCGAGCGCGATGAGGCCGATTCCGATGACGACGGTGACCCACGGGAGTTTGTCCTCGATCGAGAGCGCGAGCGGCGTGATGATCAGTCCGAAGGCGCCGAACACGACGACGAAGCCAGCGGTGAGCGCGGCCGACACGGCCAGCGCTCGAGCGACCGCGTTGGCGCCACCGGCGCGGTGCTCGCTACCCAGGAACGCGGAGAGGTAAGCGGGAAGCAGTGCGAAGCCACACGGGTTGACCGTGGCCGCCATGCCAGCGGCGATCGCGAGTGCGTATGGACCATCGAACATGTTTCAGGACTCCAATGCGATGCTCGGTCGGTCGTGTGGGCGGAAACCTTCGGCGCCGCCGCTGCCTGCTCGGAGGGGTAGCGGCAGCGGCGGCATCCGTGGTTGGTGGGTACGACCAGAGGAACCCGGCTCGTTGTGAGGGCTATTCCCGAGATGGGTCGCGCCCGGAATGTGGCGCGTTGTCAGCGGGTTTCATCGACATGACCCCGAACCAGCCTTCCCGCCGCCGCTTGTGGGCAACGACCACGGCGGCTGCGTTCACGCTCACGGCCTGCGCCAGCGGCGGCGGCCAGGCGACGTCGGTTACGACAACGGGTCCCTTGTTGTCAGCGCCACAAGAAGTGGTTGTCGAGCAGGCCGTGGAATCGGAGGTTGAGGACACGCCGTCGGGTCTGGCGTCGGCTCGTGGTGGAGACGTGGACGGATTGCCAGAGTCGTTGGTGCCGCTCTCCGAACTGCGGTCTGGCGGTCCGCCGCCTGACGGGATCCCTCCCATCGACGACCCGAAGTTCATACCCGTGGCTGGCGTCGACTTCTTGGCCGAGAACGAGCCGGTGATGGCCGTCGACGTCGGCGGTGACGCGCGGGCGTATCCGGTGCAGATCCTCATCTGGCACGAGATCGTCAACGACACCGTTGGTGGCGTTCCGCTCGCAGTGACGTACTGCCCATTGTGCAACTCGGCGGTCGCGTACGACCGGCGTGTCGATGGCCGGGTGATGAGTTTCGGAACGTCGGGGCTGCTGTGGAATTCGGCGCTCGTGATGTACGACCGCCAGACCGAGACGCTGTGGAGCCACTTCACCGGTGAGGCGATCGTCGGGATGCTCACGGGGACCGAGCTGGAGACGTTCCCAGTGGCAACGGTTCCCTGGGGGGTGTGGCGCGACGCACACCCGGACGGTCTGGTACTGAGTCGTGACACCGGCTTCGACCGCAACTACGGATCGAACCCGTACCCCGGCTACGACGACATCACCAGTGAGCCGTTCCTGTTCGAGGGTGAGGTCGACGGCCGGTTCACTGCCATGACTCGCGTGGTTGGTGTCGAACGAGAAGCCGACGCATTGGCTGTGCCGCTCGTGTTGCTCCGCGAGCAGGGCGTCGTGCGGGCGACAATCGCCGGGCAGGAGCTGACGGTGTGGTGGGCGCCTGGCACCGTGTCGGCGTTGGACGAAGACGCGATAGTCGACGGCGACGACATCGGCGCCACCGGTGTGTTCGTGCCCGTCGTCGATGGGACCGCGTTGACGTTCACGTCGGCCGATGGCGACTTCGTCGACGACCAGACTGGCTCAACGTGGAACCTTCTTGGGATGGCCGTGGCCGGGCCACTCGTCGGCCGACAGCTCGAACCGGTGGCGCACGTCGACACCTTCTGGTTTGCATGGGCGGCGTTCCGGCCCGACACCGCTGTCGCCGCAATTGGCTGAGAGTGTCAGGAATGCGTGCCCGCAATGGTGGGTTTCATCACGTGTCTTTGATCTCTCGACGACGACTGTTAGCGCTTCCCGCAATCGGGGTCGCGTCGGCCCTTGTTCTGCGAAGCTCGGCGAACCGTAGTGGTCGTGCGTTGTTGGAGTTTGGCGCATCGTCGCCGCTCCTCACAGCGGAGTCGTCTCCGGTCTATGACCAGTCATTTGCCGCCTTCGCTTCGCAACTTTCGGTTGCTGTCGGAGATGAACTGATCATCCGAGCGCGCAGTGCTCGTCTGCTGTCGGTTGCCGTCCACCGCGTCGGTTCGTCGCGTGGTAGTTCGATTGGCCAACCGATCGAGTTTCGCACGGGGGCCGACGCGCGCGCTGGTACCGGTGTCGACGATGTGTCGCAATGGCCAATCGTGTTTCGAAAGGCGATCGACGAATCGTGGCGCAGCGGGCTCTACGTAGCTGTCGTGACTGACGACAGCGTTCCTCGGGCTCGACGGTTCGCTC